>Ga0070709_10000051_pt1 | contig 91643 bp, 67 predicted proteins | sample LARL51metaG_FD_65449 | JGI IMG/M metagenome (GOLD analysis project Ga0070709, IMG submission 65449) | Corn, switchgrass and miscanthus rhizosphere microbial communities from Kellogg Biological Station, Michigan, USA - LAR L5-1 metaG | ecosystem: Host-associated > Plants > Roots > Rhizosphere ... | reverse complement strand
GGGCCTCGTCTCCACGAGGCAGGGGTATGCCTCGCCTCGTCCCAAGGGACCCCACCCCCCTCGAGGGGCGCAGGGGAAACGGACCCACAACCCTCAGCGGGGGGCGGCGCGGCGGCTGGCTTCTCTCAGGTTGTGGCTGGCGGCGGCGTCGAGGTCGAGGCCGTAGATGCGCTTGAGCTCGGCGACTTGGCCGAGGGTCTTCGCGCCGAACGGCGCCTTGCCCTCGAAGGCGTGCAGCACGATGCCTTCCAGGAGGTCTCCGAGCGACATGTCGTGCAGCTCCGCCAGCGCCTTCAGCACCTTGAGGATCCGCTTCTCCATGCGGACGCCGGTCTGCACGCGCTCGATCTCCAGTGGGCCGCGGGCTCCGTGCTTCTTCGAGTGGACCATTCCTGTTCCTCCGAGCGGTACCAACTTGACAGAGCTATACTATCTTGGTACCTTGGTACAAATCAACCATGAACGCACGGACCTGCGAACGGACGAACGCGAGACCTACCATGGAAATCGGCATCTTTCAGCTTCTTCCCGCGCCGGAGACGCTCTCCGATCGGGAGGTGATCGAGCAGGCGCTCTGGGAGGTGGACTGCGCCGAGGCCGGCGCCTACGGCAGCGTGTGGATCGCCGAGCACCACCTGTCGTCGTTCGGGCTCGTCGGCGCGCCCTCGGTCTACGCGGCCGCCGTGGCGCAGCGCACGCGGCGGGTGCGGATCGGCTACGCCGTCGCGGTGGTGCCGCTGCATCATCCGCTGCGCCTGGCCGAGGAGATCGCCTGGATCGGCCACCTCAGCCAGGGGCGGCTGCTGGTCGGTGTCGGCCCCGGGTTCAGCCCTTACGAGTTCGGCGCCTTCGGCGTGCCGCTCGGAGAGCGCCACGCGCGCCTCGAGGAGGGGGCCGCCATCCTGCGCGCCGCGCTCTCGGGAGAGCCCTTCCGCCACGCGGGAAGGTTCTGGAGCATTCCGCCGGTGACCCTGAGGCCGCGCCCGTTCGGGGGCTGCGCGCCGCCCTTCCTGCGCGCCAGCTCGAGCGCGGAATCGCTGCGCCAGGCGGCGCGCGACGGCGTGCCGGCGATGTTCGGGCTCGCCTCGACGGCGGAGATCGCCGAGCGCATCGCCGCCTACCGGGCATGCGCGGCCGGCCTCGGCCGACCGGCCGCCGAGATCGACCGCCAGGTGGCCGACTTCCGGGTGCTGCGCCGCGTCGTCCTGGCCGGCAGCGACGGCGAGGCGCTCGCCGATGCGCGCCGGGCGCTGCGCTGGGAGGCCGCGACGGCCAGGCGCGTCCACCGGGCGGCGGCCGGCGGCGGCGTGGGCGGCGGCGGCGTTGGCGACGAGGCTGGAGGGACCGGCGGGGGCGCGAAGCTGGCGGACGGCTCGGACGCCCACGATGCGGGCGACGCGGCCGACGCGGCCGACGCAGGCGACGCGGCCGACGCGGCCGATGCTCCCGATGCGGCCGAGGTCGCCGGCGGCCTGGTCGGCACGCCGCGGACGGTGCTGCGCGAGCTCGCGGCGCTGCACGCCCTGGGGGTCCGCCACATCATCGCCTGGCTGAGCTTCGGCGACCTTCCCTTCGCGAAGGTGCGGCGCTCGATGGAGCTGCTGCGGAACGAGGTCCTGCCCGCCCTGGCAGGCGACGAGGCGCCGGACACGACGCCGCTGCCGGCGCCAGCGGGTCTCGCGAGCGCCGGCCGGCTGGACCGGTCCGCCTCCGGCACGAGCGCGGCCTGGAAATCAGCCTAGAGATCAGCCCAGGAACAGGACGTGCACGTAGACGCCGAGCCGGACGTTGTAGGCCAGGTAATAGCCGGGATGGTCCGGGTCCTCGTAGAGGACGATGTCGTCAGTGTCCCAGAGCCAGCCGTTGACGTAGTCGTAGTCGTACGGTGCGACGCTGAACCAGAAGCTGTCGAAGCGGAAGCGGTCACGGCGCCCGCCTTCCAGCCGGTAGACGTGGCGGGGGCCGATGACGCCCGGGAAGCGTCCGTGCTCCCAGGGACGAGCGACCCGGTAATGCGCGTCGCCCCTGCCGCCGTCATGCCCGATCCAGCGATCGTCCTGGGCATGGACGTGCGGGGCATTGGGATGTCCGGGTCCTTCGGCGAAGTTGCGGCGTCCGCCGCGCTCCGGTGCCGCGGGACGGGCAGGTGCGCGGGAAGGCTCGGGGCCGTGAGCCGGGATGTGCCCGCGGCCTACCTCGGGCCTGGCGTAGTGGCCGCCGCCGCCAGCTCGTTCGCGCTGCTCGCGCGGTTGCGCCCAGGCGGCGAGGGAGCAGCACAGCAGGAGCGCCAAGAATCCGATCAGCTTCTTCATGCAGCCTCCAATCTTGCCTTGCCAGCGGTGCGAGCGCGGAGCTTCGACGAGGTTTCCATTCCGGGTGGCGGTTCCCGCCGGCGACACACCGTCCCTGTGCTGGAAAAGTGCAATGGCCATGCCATTCCTCGGGCCCGCGACAGGAACGACCCCGGCCCGGCCCGGGCGTCAGCGCGTGGCGCTGTACTCGGAGAAGATGCCTTGCTCGACGCGGCGGGTGACCTCGACGAAGCCGCTGGCGGCGAGGGCGTCGAGGATGACCGCCGGCTGGACGCAGCGCTCGATCGTCTCCCAGTAGTACCGCATGAGGACCTGGGCGGCGCGCCCGCCGCGCAGGCGGGCGATCGCGGGCACGGCGCCGCCGAGATAGAGCTTGACCAGCCGGAAGGCCAGCCGGTTCGGCGGCGGGGTGATCTCGAGCAGCAGCAGCTTGCCGCCGTCCCGGAGCACCCGGCGGAGCTCGCGGAAGGTGGCCCGGAGGTCGGCGACGTGGCGCAGGGCGTAGCCCATCGCCAGCAGGTCGAAGCGTTCGCCGGCGAAGGGCAGGGTCTCGGCGAGCCCGCGCACGCACAGGCGCACGCCGCGCCCACGCGCCTGGCGCAGCATGCCCAGGCTGGGGTCGAGCGCGGCGACCCGCCCCGCGGCGCCGACGATCGCCTGCGAGTGGGCGGCCAGGACTCCCGTGCCGCAGCCGAGGTCGAGGACCCTCATGCCGCCGGCGAGCCCGGCCCGGAGCAGCACGCGCCGCCGGTACCAGTGGCCGCAGCCGAAGCTCATGACCTGGGTGATCCAGTCGTAGTCGCGGGCGGCATGGTCGAACCACTCGTCGATGCGCCGCCGGTGCTCCGGCTCGCCGAGGTAGTAGCGGCTAAGGGGGGGATGGGGCGGCAGGGGCGGCTCGGCCGGGGCCATGGTCGCGGCGTTCGCGGTGCGTGTCGTGCTCGCGGTGCTCGCCGTGCTCGCGGTGCTCGCGGTGCTCGCGGTGCTCGCAGTGCTTGCTGCCAGCGCGCCGGCGGCGGAGGTCGGGGTGCCGGACATCAGGCGGGCGGGGTCCGCGGCGGGCCCGGCCAGAGGACGCGGCGGTCGATGGCGGCCAGCGTCGGGCATCCGCACAAGGCCATGGCGGCCAGCAGCTCGGTGCGCAGCAGCTTCATGACGCCGGCGACGCCCGCGGCGCCGGCGGCCGCCAGTCCCCAGAGATAGGGCCGCCCGACGAGCACCGCGCGGGCGCCGAGCGCCAGGGCCTTGACCACGTCGGTGCCGCGCCGGATGCCGCCGTCCAGGAGGACCGGCAGCCTCCCGTCCACCGCCTCGACGACCCGGGGCAGCGCCTCGATCGTCGCCGGCGTGGTGTCGAGGTTCCGCGCGCCATGGTTCGAGACCACGATCCCGGCGGCGCCGTGCGCGACCGCCAGCTCGGCGTCCGCCGGCGCCAGGATGCCCTTGAGCAGGAGCGGCGCCTTGGCGAAGCCCAGGAGCCAGTCGATCGTCTCCCAGGTCATCGCCGCGTCCAGCACGTCGCTGTAGAGGCCGCTCTCGTCGAGATGGCTCGCGGTCGCTCCCCTGGTTCCCCGGAGGTTGGCGCGGTCCAGGCCCGCGGGCAGGCCGAAGCCGCCGCGCACCTCGCGGTGGCGCGAGCCGAGCACCGGCGTGTCGACGGTGACGCAGATCGCCCCGCAGCCCGCCGCCTCGGCCCGCTGCACCAGGTCGCGCGTGAAGGCCCGGTCCTGCTGCACGTAGAGCTGGAACCAGAGCGGTCCGCTGGCGGCCGCCGCGACGTCCTCGACGGTCGTGGTGGCCAGCGCGCTGATCACCAGCGCCGTGCCGGCGGCGCCGGCGCCGCGCGCCGTCTCGCGCTCGCCGTCCGGGTGGACCAGGCGGTGATAGGCGACGGGGGCGAGGAGGATCGGGTAGGGGAGCCGGGCGCCGAACAGCTCGAGGGCGGTGTCGAGGCGGCTGACGTCGCGCAGCACGCGCGGCGCGAGCAGCAGCTCGTCGAAGGCGGCGCAGTTGCGGCGCAGCGAGATCTCGTCGCCGGCGCCGCCGGCGAAGTAGTCGTAGACCGTCGTTGGCAGGCGCTGCCGGGCAACCTCCTCGAAGTCGGAGAGGGTGACCGGTCCGCCGCTCATGGATGCTTCGCCTCCTGCGATTCCTTGGCGTCCCTGGCGTCCTTCGCGTCCTTCGCCGGCTTGGCCGCCCTCGCCTCCTTGGCCTCCTTGACCATGCGCCGGACGTCCTGAAGCAGCTTCCGGGAGTCGTAGACGATGCCGTCCTTGATGGTGTACTTGACGCCGCCGGTGCGCACCACCTCGCCCTTGTCGTCGAGCGTGATCGCTCCCGTGCCGTAGAGCACGGCGAGGTTCTGCAGCGGGTTCTGCTCGAGGACGACGAGGTCGGCCAGCTTGCCGGGCTCGACGCTGCCGATCTCGCGGGCGAGCCCCAGCGCCTCCGCGCCCTTCAGCGTCGCGGCGCGGATCACCTCCAGCGGATGGAAGCCGGCCTCGCGCAGCAGCTCGAGCTCGCGCACGTAGGCGAAGCCGTAGAGCTGGTACAGGAAGCCGCTGTCGGTGCCCACGGTCACCCTGCCGCCGCGGTTCTTGTATTCGTTGACGAAGGTCATCCAGAGGCGGTAGTTGTGCTTCCACTCCACCTCGTCCTCGGTGGTCCAGTGGAACCAGAACGAGCCGTGGTTCTTGCGGCTGGGCTGGTAGAAGTCCCACAGCGAGGGCAGCGTGTACTCGTCGTGCCACTCGGCGCGCCGGGCGCGCATCGCGTCGCGGGTCGCCTCGTAGATGTTGAACGTCGGGTCGATGGTGAAGTCGAGAGCGATCAGCTCGTTCATCACCTGGTTCCAGCGCTCGGAGTACGGCGGCGCCGCCTGGCGCCACAGCCGCCCGGCCTGGCCGAAGCGGTGCGACTCGTCGGCGTAGTTGTAGTCGAGCGGGAAGTCCTGCACCGTGCGGTCGGTGAACAGCGCCTCCGGCAGCCCGTACCAGTGCTCCATGGTGGTCAGGCCCCAGCGCGCGGAATCGAGCACGGTCACCCGCGCCACCTCCATCTGCGCGTGGTGACAGGCGGTGCGCATGCCGCGCCGCTTCGCCTCCTCGATCGCCGCCTTCATGATGTCGGGGCGGTAGCCGAAGAACTTCACCCCGTCGGCGCCCTTCTGCGCCATCTTCGCCACCCACGCCCGCGCCTCGTCGGGAGCGGTGAACGGCGCGTCGCGGTCCTGGCCGAAGGCGATGTAGGCGAGGATGCGCGGCGCGGTGATCTCGTTGCGGGCGCTCTTGGCCTTCTCCATCAGGGTCCAGTCGGTGCCGTCGAAGCTCCCCGGGTCGCGGATGGTGGTGACGCCGTGGCCCATCCAGAGCTTGAAGACGTACTCGGCCGTCGTTCCCTGCTCCTTGCCGCCGATGTGCCCGTGCATGTCGACGAAGCCGGGCAGGACGTAGAGGCCCGAGAGGTCCATCTCCTTGTCGCCCTTGGCGGCCTTCGGGCGCTTGTCGGGGTCGATGCCGCCCGGCTGGCCGACGCTGTCGACCCGCACGATGCGGTTCTTCTCGATCACGATGTCCACCGGGCCGATCGCCGGTGCGCCGGTGCCGTCGATCAGCGTGGCGCCGCGCAGGATGAGGCGGGCGAACGGGCCCTCGCCCTCGGCGCGCGGCGGGGCGGGGGGGATGGACTTGTCCTTCGGGTTCTTCGCGGGAGGCGCCGGGGTGGATGGGGTGGACGCGGTGGACGGGGTGGACGCCGGAGCCGCCGCCTTTGCTAGGACCGCAGGAAGCGGTGCTGCTGCGGCCATCATCGCAGCCGCCGGCGGGACCGCTGCCGCACTGGCCATCCTCGCCGCCGCTGGCGGCTCCGCCACGGCAAAGAGCAGGATCAAGGCGCCGCGGGCGCGGGTCCATCGCGAGGCTCGCATGGGCATCGGCTCCTCTCCGTCTCCCTACCCGGCCGGGTGGATGCGTCGATTCGTGCGCCCCCAATCTACACCAGCGCGGGGTTCGCCTGTAGGACCGGAACGGACAGGGATCGCAGCCGATCTCCGGCGCCGGGCCGCGATGCTCGCCGATGGCCGTGCCGGGCGGCGCCATCCATGCTAGCTGGATGGAGGAACACCCGATGCGAGCGACGACGGCGAAGAGGGGCCGGCGGACAGGATTCCTGGCCGCGGCAATGCTGCTCACCTGCGGCCTGTGGGCGGCGGCCGCGGCAACGATGGCAAGCGCCGCCGAGGCAACGACCGCAGGCGCCGCCGCGGCGGCGCGGGCCGGCGCCGGCGGTCCCGGCTCTCTCGACGCGCGCTACTTCCAGCGCAACTGGCGGCGCACCGACGGCCTGCCCGGCAACAGCGTCTATGCCATTGCCCAGGCGGCGGACGGCTATCTCTGGGTCGGCACCGAGAACGGCCTGGCGCGCTTCGACGGCCAGGCCTTCGTCGCCTACGGAGCGCGCCCGTCGAGCGTGTTCCGCAGCCGCCTGGTGGGAGCGCTGGCCGCCGCCCGCGACGGCACGCTCTGGATCGGGACCGAGCGCGGCCTGCTGCGGATGCGCGGCACCGCCGTGGCGCTCGACGGTCCCCCCGGCGGCTTGGCCGCCGAGGCGGCGGTCAACGCCCTGGCCGAGGACGCCGGCGGCGATCTCTGGATCGGCGCCCGCACGGGCCTGCTGCGCCGCGCCGCCGGATCCGGCAGGGTCACCCGGGTCGCGCTCGCCGGCACCAGGGTGGTGCAACTGCTGCCGGGCGAGGCGGGCGAGGTCTGGGTCGGCACCGAGTCGCTGGGCGCCTGGCGCTACCGCGCCGGCATGTTGCAGCAGGTCACCTCGGACCCGGGCCTGGCACGGGAGACGGTGACCGGGCTGGTGCGCGACGAGGACGGGTCGATCCTGGTGTTCACCGCCCGCGGCGCCAGCCGGTTCCGGGACGGTGACGTGGTGACCGCGGCCCTGGGCCGGGCGCCCGACTTCGCGGGCGTGGTCGCGGCGGGCGCGGGCGGCGGCAGCCTGTGGCTCGGCACCACCGACCGCGGCGTGGTCCAGCTTGCCGGCGGCAAGCCCTGGTTCGCCAGCCCCGGGCATCCGCTCGCCACCGCGCTCATCTTCAAGGTCTTCGTCGCCGCCGACCGGACGGTCTGGTTCGGCACGGCGGGCGACGGCCTCCGCCAGCTGGTCGAGAAGAGCAGCCGCACCTATACCCGTGCCGACGGCCTGGGCAGCGACGCCGCCACCACGGTCCTGGTGGAGCCCGACGGCACGGTCTGGGTCGGCACGTACTCGGGCCTGACGCGGATGGCGCGCCGCTTCGACGACGCGGCGTTCGTGGCCGGCGAGATCTCCGGGACGACCGTCTGGACGCTGCTGCGCGATGCTCAGGGCACGCTCTGGGCGGGCACCTCGCGGGGCCTGGCGCGGCGGGTCGGCGGGCGCTGGACGTTCCTGCCGCCCTGGGGGGCGCCGGCGACGCAGGTGGTCGACACCCTCTACGAGGACCGGCACGGCAACCTCTGGATCGGCACCGGCGGCGGGCTCGGGATGATGCCGGCGCTGGATCCGACGCGGGTCGTCGCGGTGGCCGGCCTCGAGGGCCCGGAGATCACCGGCATCGCCGAGGACGTGACCGGCGCGCTCTGGATCGGTTCGCGCGGCGCCGGCCTGCTGCGTCTCCGGGACGGCAAGCTCGAGACGCTGCGCTCGGCGGCGGAGCTGCCGATCGTCACCGCCGTGCACCGCGGACTGGCGGGCGACATGTGGGTCGGGACCTTCGGCCAGGGCCTGCTCCATTACGACGGCGGCCGGTGGCACCGCTTCCACGAGGGCAACGGGCTCGACGACAACACCGTCCGCCAGGTGCGCGAGGACCCGCTGGGCAGTGTCTGGATCTGCTCGGGCGCCGGGATCTCGCGCCTTGCCCGCCACGCCGTGGCGGCCGTGGAGGCGGGCCGGGCGGCAAGCCTCGCTCCTTTCAGCTACGGGCCGGAGGACGGTGTCGCTGAGGGCGTCTGCTACGGCGTCTCGCATCCGGGCGTGGCGAGGAGCGCCGACGGCCACCTGTGGTTCGCGACCAATCACGGGCTGGTCGAGATCCGGCCCGAGCGCCTGGCGCTGCCGCAGCCCGGGCTCGAGCCGCGGCTCGACCGCGTGACGGTCGACGGCCGCGACCTCGAGATCGGCGGCCCGCGGCCGCTTCGGGTGCCCGGCAACTCCCGGCGCGTCGACTTCCGCTTCTCGGCGCCGGTCTTCGTGGCCCACCGGCGCACCGCCATCCGCTACCGGCTGGTCGGCCTCGACGGCGACTGGATCGTGGACGACCGTGACGGGCTGGCGCGCTACCCCGTCCTGGACGCCGGCAGCTATCGCTTCGAGGTCGCGCTGCGCAACGAGCAGGGAGGCTGGAGCGAGGGGATGCGCCTGGCGGAGATCGAGGTCGAGCCGCTGCTCTACCAGCGCCCGGCCTTCTTCGCCGCCGCCGTCCTGGCGCTGCTGGGCGCGTCGTTCGGCGTCCACCGCTGGGCGGCCCGCCGCTTGCTGCACCGCGCCGCGGCGCTCGAGACCCTGGTCGGGCAGCGGACCGAGCAGCTGCAGGAGGCCAACCGGCAGCTCGAGGCTCTCGCCGCCAACGATGCCCTGACCGGGCTCGCCAACCGGCGGGTGCTGCAGGAGGCGTTGGACCGCGAGCTCCGGCGCGCCGCCCGCGCCCGCACCGAGATCTCGCTGGTGATGATCGACGTCGACTACTTCAAGCGGTACAACGACAGCCTCGGCCACCTCGCCGGCGACGAGTGCCTGCGCCAGCTCGCGCTGGCCCTGCGCAGCGCCGCCTCCCGCCCGGCGGACGTGGTGGCGCGCTACGGCGGCGAGGAGTTCGCGGTGCTGCTGCCCGAGACCGCGGCGGCCGCGGCGGCCGCCATCGCCGAGAGCCTGCGGCAGCTGGTGCAGAAGCTGGCGATCGCGCATCCCGCCTCGCCGGCCGCGCGCTGCGTGACCATCAGCGCCGGCGTCACGAGCCTGGTGCCGGCCGCCGGCATGGCCCCGGAGGATCTCGTCGCGGCCGCCGACGAGGCGCTCTATCGCGCCAAGCAGAACGGCCGCAACCAGGTACTGGTCTCCGACCGCGCCGCGCGGCAGCCGGCGGTGGCGGCGGAGGTGGGGGCGGGGGCGGGCACGGGCGCGGGTGTGGGCGCGGGCAAGCGGCGGATCGCGGCGGCGTGAGGCGTGGAAGCGAAGGCTTCTCGGTACAAGACGCGGCCACTGCCCTGTCGCCTAACCTGCCAGGCCGCCCTAGAACCGTTCCAGACGGGCTTTGGGCCGGCCCACTCGAGGAGACCTCAACGACCCAGGACGACGTCGATCCGGTCCAGTGGTCGCGGCCCCCGGACACGACTCTCGGCCGCGCCGCGGAGGCGGCTATCGGGCCGCCTCCGGGCTCATGCGGGCTGCGGGCCTTCGGGCGTCTGCTCGCGCCGGCGCGCGCTCAGAAGAGCTTCTTGATGTCGCCGTAGATGTGGCTCACCCCGGTGGTGTTCGTCGTGTGGCAATGGCTGGTCAGGCAGTTATTGTTCACAGCGCTGAACGCGCTGGTGTGGGGCCACGAGAATGGACCCTGCTGGTAGGTCTCCATCGTGGTGTTCGCCAGCTGGCTGGTTCCGACCACCATACCATCGGTGGTGCTGACATTCCCTGGGTTGCCGAAGTTCGTCAAATTTGATCCACCGTTGATGGTCCAGGTGGAGCCCGTCATGAGGTAGTTGCCGCGCACGTCGGCACTGTTCAACAGGCTGCGGACGCCGTCGTTCATCAAGATGACCTCACTGTTGGAGGCCGCTGACGCGGCGGTGGCGAACGGCGCGGTAGGAAGGTACACGGGGTTGGGAGAGGCGTTGGCCGCCGCGCCCCAGGCCGTCACCCGCATCGTGTTGCTCGGGCTGATCGTGTAGGTCCCGACGGATCGGATGTCGCCCGGATGCAAGGGGTCGGGGTCCTGGTGCATGTGCGGGTCGTTGAACAGGGAGCTGGCAGGGGGGTTGGCCGCACAGAACAGCCAGGTCTTGGAGAAGTCCGGGCTAACGAACTTCAAGCCGGAGGTCGAGCGATAGGGGTAAGTGAGGGACGGCGCGTTGGTCTGGTGCTCGAACGTTGCCCAGAGCAGCTCAGGATGCCCGTTGGGATTGTTGACATTGCCCGCTGTGACGCCCACGAAGTGAACCCCCACCAGCGCCATCTTCACCGTCTTCTGCCCGAGGCGGATCCAATGATTGGGGTCGGACTGGTTATAGGTCGGGATCGTCGCCATGGTGGTGATGTAGTTATTGATGTTGAAGACCTTGCTGGCCTCGACCCATGACATCTTGATCTCGACCGCCATCGCCTGGGGATCGGGGATCGTCGTCGAGTGGCTCGAGGCGTAGGACGTGATCTGGGTGATCTGGGCCGGGGTCGTCGGGAACTGGTTGTCGGGCCACTGGAGGTTCCTGGCGCCGGTCAGGAAGAAGGCGAAGACGTCGTTGACCAGGATCGAGTAGTACACGAGCGAGCCGGTCTGGGACATCAGGATCGCGCCGTCGGCTTCGCCGTTCTCCACGTCGACGGTGTTACCGGATGAGCTCAGGAAGACCGGCTGCCGCTCGACGACGAACTTCTGCACCGTCAGCTCCTGGTCCCGCTCCTTCGGGATCAACGGCCGCGGCCTCTCGATCGTGGCGCCCTGGGTGTCGACGAAGATCGGCTGCCGGCCGGGGCCGAAGGTGGCTCGCCCGATCTCGACCGGCTGTCCGGCCTGGTTGAGGATCAGCTGCCTGCCTGTCGGCCCGAACCTGGGCGGCTCGACGTCGAACGAACGGCCGCTCCTGTCCTGGACGACCTGCAGGCCGTGCGAGCCCGGCTTCGAGGCGCGCAGGCTCATGTTGCTGAAAGTCCCCGCCGTATGGGGGATGAGCGTGCGCTGCAAGGTCGAGTCGAGGGGCGAGACGTCGTAGAAAACCGGTGACTCGAAGACGTGCGCGCCGCCGCCATAGACGGGGGGGGCCGGCGACGTCAGCCAGAGGAACATCTGCTCGGACCACCTGTAGAAGCCGCAGTTCGGCTTGTCCACGAAGCCGAGGCTGTTGGCGGGGTTGGCGATGCCGTTGAGGGCGACGGTCGTGCCGCTCACCGAGCCCGGGTCGAACCAGCCGGCGAATTCGGCGGGCTGGATGGCGGGACACTTCACGGTGACGACGGGATCGTTGGGTACCGGCGTCGTGGCACAGCCGAACGGCGCGGCCGCCGCCAGCAGGAGGAGCGTCAGGCGGAGCGTCGCGCCAAGGGGCTGGCGCACCGGCAGCCGGCGGAGCGCGGGAGAGGGCTGTGGAGGCGAGAGTGCGATGCCTGCGGGAAGCAAGACCGTCGAGAGGCGAGCCATGATTGTCTCCTTTCGAGACCTGAGACACCCCGCCTTGGTCGAAGAGGCGCGAGTGACGTGTATCTCAAGCGTGATGATCGGTATTGGCGCACCAACTTACTGATTCGTTACAGCAGTTTCGTCAAAAGCTTCACTCTGCCGGAGGTCACCTGTGCCCGCGGCCTCCCGGCCGGCCGCCACCGTGGTAGTGGGTCAGTGACTGACCTGCTGCCGGGCAGCCGCGCCGATTGACTCGTCTCGCCGGGACGGTCTACTGTCCGCTCAGCTCGTCCTGATCCTCGAGGCGATCCGATGCGGCGCAAGCTCATCCTCTCGGCGCCGCCGGCGCTGGCGGCTATCACGGTTCTAGCGGCGCTGGAGGTGCTGGCGGCGCCGGCGGCGATCACCGCACCGGCTCTGGCGCCTCCTGCCGTCGCGGCCGCCTGGACCGTGGGCGCTGCCACCGCTCCGGCGCCGGTCACACCACCGGCCACGGCGCCGCCCGCTCCCCCGGCCAGGCCCCCGGCGCCCGCGCTCGACCGCGCCGCGCTCGCTGCCCGCGTGCGCGCCGAGATGGTCCATGCCTGGCGCGGGTACGAGCGATACGCGTGGGGACACGACGAGCTCAGGCCGGTCAGCAGGGCGACGCGCGACTGGTATGCCGAGCCGCTGCTGATGACGCCGGTGGACGCTCTCGACACGTTGGTGCTGATGGGGCTCGACGGCGAGGCGGCGAAGGCGCGGGCGCTGATCGTCGAGCGGCTCGGCGGCGGAGGGGGGGCGGCCGGGCCGGCGGCGCGCGGGGCCGCGGCGGGCGGGACGGGGACGCGACCGGCGGCGCGCGGGGCCGCCGGCTTCGACCTGGACCTGTCGGTCAAGACGTTCGAGATCACGATCCGGATGCTCGGGGGGCTGCTGTCGGGCTGGCAGGTGACCGGCGATCCGCGGCTGCTGCGGTTGGCGGACGATCTGGGGACGCGGCTGCTGCCGGCCTTCGCGTCGCCGACGGGGATGCCTTACACCTTCGTCAACTTGAGGACCGGCAAGACGCGGGGTCCGCGCAGCAATCCTGCCGAGATCGGCACGCTGCTGCTCGAATTCGGCACGCTTGCCCGGGCGACGGGCAAGCAGGTCTTCTACGACAAGGCCAAGCACGCGGTGGTCGAGCTCTACCGGCGGCGGTCGCCGCTCGGCCTGGTGGGGGAGGAGATCGACGTCGAGACCGGCCGGTGGACCAGCCGGGCGAGCCACGTGGGCGGCGGCATCGATTCCTATTACGAGTACCTTCTCAAGTGCTGGCGACTGTTCGGCGACGCGGACTGCGGCGCGATGTGGCGGCAGAGCATCGCCGCGGTCAACCGCTACCTGGCCGACGAGGCCCCCAGCGGCTTCTGGTACGGGCAGGCGGACATGCTCACCGGCAAGCGCACGGCCAGCGAGTTCGGGGCGCTGCACGCCTTCCTCCCGGCGGTCCTCGCGCTGGGCGGCGATCTCGGCCGCGCCCGCCGCCTCGAAGCCTCCTGCTTCAAGATGTGGAACCTGCACGGCATCGAGCCGGAGGTCGTCGACTACCGCACCATGGCGGTGGTCGAGGCCGGCTACCCCCTGCGGCCGGAGATCGTCGAGTCGGCCTACTACCTCCGCCGTTCCACCCGCGACCCGCGCTACCTCGAGATGGGACGGACCTTCCTCGAGGGGCTGCTCGCCCATTGCCGCACCGAGAGCGGCTACACGGTGCTGAAGAACGTCGTGACCAAGGAGAAGGGCGACCTGATGCCGAGCTATTTCCTGGCCGAGACGCTCAAGTACCTGTACCTGATCTTCGCCCCCGACCAGGCCCTCGACTTCGACCAGGTCGTCTTCAACACCGAGGGCCACCCCCTGCGCCGCGATTTCAAGCCTGTCCGCCGCTGAAGGCGGTGCGCCGCGCGCCCGCTGCGGTCGCCGCGCGCGGCATGACAACGATAGGATGAGCGACGATCAGGCCGGCAGTTCATCTCGACGGGTTGCTGCAGCAGGAGACCGGGCGTGTTCCTTTGGTTCCAAGCTCACCTCACGCTCGGCGCCTTCCTCGCCGGCGCCGCGCTGCAGCTCTACGATCAGGGCCTGAGGCGGCGGATCAGGAGGCTGGAAGGCAGCTTCGACGCCGCCGAATCCGAGCAGCTGACGGCGTGGCTCTCGCAGGCGCCGCTTCGCTCCAGCTTGCTGGTGTACGGGCTGCTGCTGCTGTGGCCGGAGCTGGCGCTTCGGCTCGGGCGTCGCAGGCTGCGAGCCTCCGGCCGCTGAGGACGCGCGATGTGGGATCACGGCGCGCCCGCTCTTTTTCGTTGGCTGCTGGCGGCGTACGCGGGCTACACGGTCACGCGGGCGCTGTTCCGGTGGGTCGCCACCGTTCGCGTGCTGGGGATCCGACGCACCCTGTCGGGAGCGCGGAGGATGAGCTCGGTGCGCTACAAGCAGATCTGGATGTCCGATCAGGGCGCCGCGTCATGGTTGCCCATCCGCCCCAGCGTTCCGGTGCTCTTCGAGCTGCAGGTGTTCGCCTACGTCGTGCTCGTGAGCTGGTTGGCGACGTGGCGTGGCAGCACGGCGCTGGCGTTTTTCGACAGCGCGATCCTGCTGCCCGCGGGCGTGCTGGCCCTGGCACACGCCAGCGAGAGCATCCTGCCGCCGTGCATTCTCTATCTCGGCGTTTCCGAGCCCGGACAGTTGAAGCCGTTTCAATTCCTGGCCGGATCGCGCAACGTGCTCACCGTCTCGGCCCTCGATCAGGAGAACCTCGACGTGGCGGCCGGCGAGGCCGCGGCCACGGGAGCGCTCAGCGGGCTGCTCGTTCCCGACTGGATCGGCCGTATACCTCTGGCGGCATTGGTGCCGCGCCGGCGGCTGGAATCGATTCGCGTACGGGACGACGCTTGGGAAGGGGTGGTCCGGCAGATGATCGAGTTCGCTCCGCTGGCGGTCATCGACCTGCGGTCCTGGAGCGCGATCATCACCAAGGAGCTGGGTTGGTACTTGCAGGCGCCGCGCGCCGGCAGCGCCGTCCTTCTCACCCGCGAGGATGGCGGCACCAGCCTCGATGCCGAGCTGGGCGACACGGCGAAAGAGCTGCGCGTCAAGGTCTCCGAGCTGCCCCGCCTGGTCGACGAGCTGCAGCGGCGGCGGTTCCAGCCACCATCCAGTCGGGCCTGGCCGGCGGAGCTGGCCCGGCGGCTGGAAGCGGAAACCCGGATCAAGCAAGACCTGCTGGTCGAGCTCGCGGTGGCCGAGGGACCGGTCCCTGACCTCGACGCGAAGCTGCTGCGCTGGGCCTTCGGCGCCGAGGCGCGGGCGAGCCTGGACAGCGTGACCGGCTCGATCGCCGCGGCGGTGGCCTTGATGCGCCGGCGGATTCCGGTCTTCTCCTACTCCATCCACGTCGGGGGGGACGGCACCGCCTGGGCCGACATCGGCGTGCAGCCGATTCCGAAAAGCTTCCGGGTATCCGATTCCGGCCGGCACGAGGTGGATCATCCCGCCAAGGCGCTGGTGATGAGCCTGCTGCGGGGCGAGCTGGGCCTGGCGCGAGGAATCTCGAGCGACCCCAGCCGGATCAGGCTGCTGCGGAAAGAGTCCGATCACCGCGCGAGCGTGGGCGACGAGCCCGTCCGCCGGCGACTCTGGGAGCTGCTGTGCGACCTGCGCGCCAACGACGGCACGCCGGATGCGGCGCTCGAGACGCGCCTGGCCGCCTGGTGTGGAGTCGCGCGGACGAGCAACCTCGAGGACCTCGACCCTGCGATCCGAGCCGTCCTCTCGCTCGGCGAATACTCCATGGCCGTCTACGTCACCGTCGACGGCCTGGCATGGGCCGAGGTCGCGGCGCGGCCAAGGGCGCGTTGGCTCGTGGCCTTCTCGTTCGACCCGCCGCGCCTGGAGGAGATGCGGCCGGCGCAGGCACTACTGGCGGCCGCGCTCAAGGCAGAGTTGCAGCTCTTCGACGGCATGGTCAGCCAGCGCTGACCCGGCGTCGGACTCGCGGCCAGGCGCCGAGGCAAGTGTGATGTGCCATCGTTGGGCGCCATTCAGGATAGTAAGACTTCTGCTCTCTGGGCCTCGGCGATCTCGGGGCTCAGTGCCTCGGAGGGGGCGACGGGGGCTTCGCGACCAGCTCCAGCTGGTCCGCCGGGGCGCCCCTGGTGCCTCGGCCGCCCTCGGCGCCGCCGGCGCCTCGCGCCAAGGCGATCGCCTGCGGCAGGTGGCGCCCGTGCAGCCAGACGATCTGCTGGGAGAGCAGCTCCTTCTCGAGGCGCTGGTAGGCGCGGCGGAGCTCCCAGGGCAGGGCGATGTTGTCGATCTCGCCCCAGGGCTCGAGCGCGCGGCCGGGCCTGCCGACGGACCAGACGAAGAGCGGCACGCCGATCGCGTCCAGGTAGGCGCGAACCGTCGCCGGCAGGAAGAGGCTGGGGTCCGCGGCGCCGTCCTGGCCGCCGGCGATGAGCACGACGGCACGCGGGGTCTCGCGCGCGAGGGCATCCAGGCCGGCCGCCGCCACCGCGTCGGCGAGCCGGGGATGGTCCGGGAGGCGGAAGCGCACCGCCAGGAGGAGGAGCCCGAGGTCGACGCCCGGCGCGGTCATGCTCGGCGTGATGTCGAACCGCTCCGCGGTGGTCGTGGCGCCGCGCTTGTAGATCCTGGCGACCGGCGAGACGAAGTGGAAGTGGATGCGGGGATCGGGCTCGAAGGTGCCGTAGGCCCTGCCGTCCAGGGTGGAGCTGGTGCGCGGACCCCCCCTGATGGGCGGTGAATGAGCGCCGGCGGGGTTCGCCACGACCCTCTCGAGGAGCGCGGACTGGGCGCCGGCGGCGCGCACCACGAACACCTCCGCGGGCTCCTGCTCCACGGCCGCCACCTCCGCCGGCCGGCCGCCCGCCAGGAAGCGGCCCTGCAGGTCCCGGGCGGCGAGCGTCCGGGGCGGCTTTCCCGGGGCGGCGCCGCGCACCGCGACCGCCGTCAGCTCGGTCGAGACGTCGCCGCCGTAGTCGCCGCTGAGCACCACGTCCTTGCGCGCCTCGACGCCGTCCGGGAAGCGCAGCCTCGCCGACAGCACGTGCGCCGCGCCGGCCCGTGGCAGCTCGAGGGGCGTCCGCGCCTGGGCGTCGAGCGCCAGCGGCACGCCGTCGAGGCTGAGCTCGAGCTCGGACGGGGCCTGCCGGGTGAAGCTGTCCCAGGCGAGCCGCGCGGTGCGCGTGCTGGCCGCGGTGGAGCCTTCGAGCACGATGTCCACCTCCGCCTGCGGCCGCGGCAGGTTCACCCACTGCTCCGCGCGGGCCACCTCGCTGCCGTCCGCGGCGAGGCCGCGCGCCTCGAGGCGATGCGGCAGTAGCGCCGGCCCGAAGTCGACCGTGGCGCTCCAGGGCGCGTGCTCGAGCCTGGCGACGCCGCGGCCGTCGAGCGCCAGCTCCACCGCGGCCACCCCGGCGCCCGGGTCGACCGCCACCGACTGCGGGCCGGTGACCAGGCCGAGGAAGAGGGTCAGGAAGGCGATCTGCATGGGCGATCTCCGCTGCCGGCGAGCCGTGCCGTGATCCTCGTTTTACTACAACTCGTAAGCCCGGGGCCGGTTCCGGCCCGCCTTCGAGTAGAATGCCGGGCACCTCGCCGCTTCTCGACCCCTTGGCCCGCCAGCCCGTGACCGCCGGCCGCAGCTTCCCGCCCACCTTCAGAGCCCGAGCCCCAAGGAGACACCGCTTTGAGCACGACAGCCACCCCCGACCCCAAGCTCGCGCTGCTCCGCCACGCCGTCGCGACCCTTGCCTACCGCGGCGGCAAGCCGCTCCGCGGCTGCCCCGAAGGCTTCGCCGAGTTCCGCGCCGCGCCGGGAACGCGCACGCCGGCGGAGATCCTTGCCCACCTCGGCGACCTCGTCGAGTGGGCCACGTCGCAGGTGCGGGGCAAGTCCGCGTGGCGCCCCTCGCCGCCGCTGCCCTGGGAGCAGGAGACGGCGCGCTTCTTCGCCGCCCTGGCTGTGCTCGACGGTGCGCTCGACGAGCAGCTGGCCGCCAGCGCCGATCCGGCAGCGTTCTCGGCCGAGAAGCTCTTCCAGGGCCCGATCGCCGACGCCTTCACCCACGTCGGGCAGCTCGCCCTGCTGCGCCGCCTCGCCGGCGCGCCGGTGCGCGGCGAGAACTTCGTGCGCGCGGACATCGTCGCCGGCCGGGTCGGCGCCGAGCAGTCGCCTCCCGCTCTCGAGTTCGACTGAGCGCGGTGGCCGGTGGACGCTAGCCGTGACGTCCGCGCGTCGCCGCGCAGTCGCGCGCTGCGAGTGATGAAGTTCGGCGGCACCTCGGTCTCCGGCGCCGAGCGTCTGCGCGCGGTGGCAGGGCAGGTGCGCGCCGCGGTCGCCGAGGAGCGGGTGCTGGTCGTGGTGTCGGCCATGGCCGGGGTCACCGACCTGCTGATCGCCGGGATCGGCGCCGCCGAGGCCGGCGGCAACCCCGGCGCGGCGGAGCGCTTCGCGGCCCTGCACCGCGAGGTCTGCGACGAGCTGGCGCCGGACCTCGGCCCCGGGCCCGTGGCGGCGGTGGCGCGGCGGCTCGCGGACCTCGGAGACGAGGTGGCGCGCCTGCTGGCGGCGGCGGCCATCCTGAGGAGCTGTCCCGGCGCCGCGCGGGCCAGGATCTGCGCTTCGGGCGAGCGTGCCGCGAGCGTCCTGCTCGCCGGACTGCTGCGGGCGGGCGGCCTGCCGTGCCTCGAGCTGGATCCCTGTGCGGTGCTGCCGTGCGAAGGCGACGCGCTCGAGGCGGTGCCGCTGCCTGGCCAGATCCGCGAGCGCCTGGCCGGCTTCCGGGAGAGCGAGGCGCCGCTCGGGGTGCTGCCCGGCTTCTACGGCGGGCGGGCGCGGCAGGGCCCGCGGGAGGCGGAGCCGGCCGAGCTGGCCGAGCCGGCCGAGCGAGCTGCTGCTCGGGGCGAGTCGGGCAATCGGGCCGAGCGGGCCCCGGCCGAGCGGGCGGATCTGGCCGATGCCGCCGCCCCGGCCGAGGCGGTGCTGCTGGGACGGGGCGGCTCGGACCTGTCGGCCGCTCTCGCCGCCGCGGCGCTGGATGCGCGACTGCTCGAGATCTGGACCGACGTGGACGGCGTCTTCACCGCCGATCCGCGCGTCGTGCCGACCGCCGCCTGCCTGGCGGAGCTGAGCTTCGACGAGGCCATGGAGCTGGCGCACTTCGGCGCCAAGGTCCTGCACCCGCGCACCATCGCTCCGGTGCGAGCGCAGGGGATTCCGTTGCGGGTCCGCAACAGCCTCGCCCCGGACCGCCCCGGCACCCTGGTTCATGCCGGCGCCGCGACATCCGCCCGCCCGGCCCGGGGACTCTCGCTGATGCGGGGCGTGGCGCTGATGGACGTCTCCGGCCCCGGCATGCGCGGGGTGCCGGGGATGGCGGCCCGCGTCTTCGCGGCTCTGGCGGCGCGCGAGATCAACGTCGTCCTCATCACCCAGGGCTCCAGCGAGTGCGCCATCTCCGTCTGCGTGGCGCGGGAGAGCGCCGAGACGGCGGCCGACCTGCTGGAGCGGGCCTTTGCGGCGGAGCGCGCCGCGGGCCTGATGGATGCGGTGGCCCTGCGGCGCGACCTCGCGATCCTCAGCCTGATCGGCGACGGCATGCGCCACCAGCCCGGCGTTGCAGGCGCGCTCTTCGGCGCGCTGGGGGACCTCGACTGCAACGTCGTGGCCATCGCGCAGGGGTCCAGCGAGCGCTCGATCTCCGCCGTGATTCCCGAGGAGCAGGGGGCCCGCGCCATGGAAGCGGTGCACGCCCGCTTCTTCGACGGCAGCGAGCGCCTCGAGCTCTACCTGATGGGCGTCGGCCTGGTCGGCGGACAGCTGCTGGTGCAGCTCGCCCGGCAGCAGGACGGCCTGCGGGGACGCGGCGTCGAGCTGCGCCTGTGCGCCGTCGCCGCGTCGCGCCGGATGCTGCTCGACCCCGCCGGGATCGAGCCGGCAGGCGCCCTCGACGCACTGGCGGCTCGCGGCGGGGCGCTCGACCCGGAGGCGCTGCGCGAGTCGGTGCGCCGGCGCCGGCCGGGATGCCCGGTGCTGGTCGACTGCACCAGCGCGGACGATCTCGCCGCGGCCTACGGCGACTTCGCCGCGGCGGGTTTCCACCTGGTCGGCGCCAACAAGAAGCTCAACAGCGGTCCGCTCGCCCGCTACCGCGCGCTGCGCGGCGTGCTCGCCCGCCACCGCCGCCGCTTCCACTACGAAACCAACGTCGGCGCCGGCCTGCCGGTGATCAACACCCTGCGCGACCTGCTCGCGGGCGGCGACCGGGTGCTGCGCATCGAGGGCATCCTCAGCGGCTCGCTGTCGTTCATCGTCGGCCTGCTCGAGCAGGACGTGCCGCTCCACGCGGCCGTCGAGCGGGCGCGGCAGGCGGGCTTTACCGAGCCCGACCCGCGGGAGGACCTGTCGGGCCTGGACGTGGCGCGCAAGGCGCTCATCCTGCACCGCGAGCTGGGCGGCTGCCTCGAGCTCGAGCAGGTGGAGGTCGAGGGGCTGCTGCCTCGCGACTTCGACGCCGGCGGCGGCGTCGAAGAATTCATGGAGCGGCTGCGGCAGCTCGACGCGCCCTTCGCGGCCCGCGCCGCCGGGCTGCGGGCGAACGGCCAGGTCCTGCGCTTCATCGCCGCGGCCGACGCCGGCGGCTGCCGCGTGGGGCCGGTGGCGATCGGGCGCGAGCATCCGCTGTTCGCAGTCCGCGACGGCGAGAGCGCGGTGAGCTTCACCACCGCCGCCTACAGCCCGCGGCCGCTGGTGGTGCGCGGCTACGGCGCCGGCGCCGAGGTCACCGCCGCGGCGGTGCTGGCGGACGTCATGCGCCTCGTCCAGGGGGTCTACCCGTGAAGCGCGTCCGGGCCTACGGCCCCGCCTGCATCGGCAACTTGGCGGCAGGGTTCGACGTGCTCGGCGCGGCCGTGGCTCCGGTGGGCGGCGAGCCGTGGGGAGACGTGGTGGAAATCGGCGAGATCGGCGAGATGGGCGAGATATGCGAGATCGGCGAGCTGCCGCCGCGGGCGGCGGCGGGAGGCGGGCGGCCGGCGCTCGACGTCACGCTGGTCTGCGACGGCCCCTTCGCGCACCAGCTGCCCGCCGATCCGGCGGAGAACGTCGCGGTCAAGGCCTGCGCCGCGGTCGCACGCATCGTGCGTGGGCGGCAGCCGCTGCCGCTGCCGCGGCTCGCGCTGCGCCTGACCAAGGGGCTGCCGGTGGGCAGTGGCCTGGGCTCGAGCAGCGCCACGGTGGTGGCGACGGTCCGCGCTCTCGACGCGCTGCTGGGGCGGCCGCTCGACGAGGCCGGGCTGCTGGAGGCCGCCGGCGAAGCGGAGGCGCATGCCTCGGGCGCTCTGCACCTGGACAACGTCGCGGCGGCGCTGCTCGGCGGCGTGCGGCTGGTCGACCCTGGTGGGAGGGCGCGGCCGCTGCCCTTCCCGAGCGACTTGCGCTTCGTGCTGGCGGTCCCGGCGTTGACCCTGACCACCCGCGCGGCGCGGGCCGCGCTCCCCGCGACGGTGCCGCTCGGCCTGGCGGTCGCCCATGCCCAGAACCTCGCCGCGCTGGTGCACGCCCTGCACGCTGCCGACCGTGAGCTGCTGCGCGCCTGCCTGCGCGACCTCCTCGCCGAGCCGCACCGGGCCGCGCTGGTGCCGGGCTTCCGCGAGGTGCAGGCGGCGGGGCTGGCCGCCGGCGCCTGGGGATGCAGCCTCTCCGGGGCGGGGCCGGCGGTCTTCGCGGTCGCCGAGGCCGGTGCCGCGGCCGCGGTCGGGGAAGCGCTGCGAGGGGCATGGGCGGGCGCGGGGATCGCGTGCGAGATCAGGGTCTGCGTCCTCGATCGGCGGGGGGCCCGGGTGCTGGAAGCGCTCGACCCGGAGGACGCGTGCGGCTGACGGACCGTGGACCGTTCAGGGAGGACGCGTGCGGCTGACCGGCACGCGCAACCCGGCGCTGCGGGTGAGCTTCAAGGAAGCCGTGCTGCGCAACCTTCCCGGGCCGGAGGAGGGGGGCGGCCTCTTCGTGCCCACCGAGCTGGCGCCTTGGGCGGACGCGCCCGAGCTGCTCGGCCTCCCCTGGCCGGAGCGCTGCACCGAGATCCTGGTCCGGCTGCTGGCGCCGGAGTACTCGCGCGAGGAGCTGGCGGAGATCGTGCGCGAGGCATTCGACTTCCCGGTGCCGCTGGTGCCGGTGGCGCCGGTTGCGACGGTGGCGCCGATGGCCTCGGAGAGCGACGGCCGTCTCTTCGCTCTCGAGCTGTTCCACGGCCCGTCGCTGGCGTTCAAGGACTTCGGGGCGCGCTTCCTGGCCGCGGTGCTGGCGCGCCTGCCGTCCCGCCGCCCCCGCACCGTGCTCACCGCCACCAGCGGCGACACCGGGGCGGCGGTGGCGGCGGCGTTCTGGCGCCGGCCGGGTTGCCGCGCCGCGGTGCTCTATCCCGAGGGACGCATCTCGCCGCTGCAGGAGCGGCAGGTGGCCTGCCTGGGCGGCAACGTGCTGGCGCTGGCGGTCCAGGGGACCTTCGACGACTGCCAGCGCCTGGTCAAGGCCTGCTTCGCCGATCCCGCGCTGTCGGCGGAGCTGGGCCTGACGTCGGCGAACTCGATCAACGTCGCGCGCCTCGTCGCCCAGGTCCTCTACTACTTCGAGGCGGCGGCCCAGCTGCGCCGCCTGGCGCCCGGCGCCGGGCCGCCGCTCCTCGCCGTGCCCAGCGGCAACTTCGGCAACCTCTGCGCCGGGCTCTACGCCCGCGAGCTCGGCCTGCCGGCGGCCGGTCTCGTGGCCGCCACCAACGCCAACCGCACGGTTCCGGACTACCTCGACGGCGGGAGCTACCGGCCGCGGCCCGGGGTCGCCACCCTGAGCAACGCCATGGACGTGGGCGACCCGAGCAACTGGGAGCGCATCGCCCATCTCTACCGCCGCGACCGGGAAGCGCTGCGCCGCGCCCTGCGCTGGGGCTCCCTGGACGATCGCGCGACCGTCGAGTTCCTGCGCCGGCTGTGGGCGCGGGGCTACCGGGCGGACCCTCACGGCGCCGTCGCCTGCGGCGTCCTCGAGCGCGTGCTGCGCCCCGGCGAGACCGGCATCTTCCTCGCGACCGCCCACCCGGCCAAGTTCCAGGAAGCGCTCGCCGCCCTCGGCCTGGAGCCGTCCCTCCCACCCGCGCTGCTGGCGTTCCTGGACCGTCCCCTGCAACGCGAGGTCCTGGCGGCCGGCGAAGAGAGCTTGAAGGAACGGCTGCGCGCGGGGTGGGGATAGGGCCGCGGTAGAATCGCGGCTCGCGCGATGCCCATCCGCCGCTGCCGCCCCTCCGATGCCCAGGCGGTCGCCGAGCTGGCGACCGAGCTGGGGTATCCGACGGACGCCGCGCAGGCCGCCGCGCGGCTGGCGTACCTGCTCGGCCGCGCCGAAGACGCCATCTTCGCCGCCGAGGACGAGGGCGTGGTCGTGGGCTGGCTGCACGCTCGCGAGACGCGCGAGCTCGAATCGGAGCCGTGCGGCGAGATCGCCGGCCTGGTGGTCGCCGCGCCGCGCCGCGGCCAGGGCTTCGGCAAGGCCCTGGTCCAGGCCGCCCTCGCCTGGGCCGCGGAGCGCGGCCTCGCCACCTTGCGCGTCCGCAGCAACGTCATCCGCCAGGAGACTCACCGCTGGTACCAGGCCGCCGGCTTCAAGGTCCTCAAGACGCAGGCGGTCTTCTCCCGCCCGACGACGACGCCGCCCGGCACGTAGACTTGTAAACTGTGGGTCTTGGGCGTGGGTACTGGTCCAGGTGCGGCGCGAAGCAGACGTGGGCGGCAGGGGGCTGAGCTGCGACGGCGGAACCTAACGAGGCACGGGAGAGGAACGCCCCGCTGCCGGTTGCCGGAGTCGACGCGGGTCGCATGGCCGCCCGGCAAGCTCGCAAGCGGTCGCGGCGGCGTGTCCGGATGGAGCCACCTCCTCGGGCCGGCGTCGAGCCGGTGCGCGAGCAGCTACGCGAGCCGCTACGCGTCGACCGAAGCTGCCCGAGGGCGCGCGCCTCGAGATCGTGGGTCAGGTTGGGCGGGTCTTCGTGCCAAGTTCCTCAGCCAGCTTCGCGAAGATGAGGTCAGCGCCCCATGCCTGCGCCGCAGCAAAGGCAACAAGGCGGCTCTGATCACGGGTAAGTACTGTTTCAGGTTTGTATGCAAGATCATGCTCGGCTTGACTCCAAGCATGCTGGAACAGCGTCTTAATCTGTAGTTCAAAGAACTTTGGGATGGCGCCATCGTCTGTTTCGTCAGGGATCAAGTCCTCTGGTATGAACAAGATGTAATGTTGGCCCTCATAATCGAATTCACGTGGCGACTCAGGGCTTGCAAGCCTTGACTCAATCGGACCGAAGTACTTCTCTACTAGCTCCTTCACCAACGGTATATCGCTGAGGTAAAAGGCGGTGATTCTTGCCCCTATCTGGTCTTGGATCTGGTGTACAGGATCAGAGTACTTTGGTTCTCCACGTTCAGTCTTCTTCTCTGCCTTTCGCAGGAAGCTCTCAACAGCTTTCGCTCTAACAGAAACTTGATCGATGCGTGAAAGAGATGACACGAGGTCCCGTAGATGATTCTCCAGTGCCTGAGCCAACGGAAGAAGAAAGTTGGCTCGTCGCCGTGTGTACAAGTCACGAAGGGTTTCGTGATCCATGTGGGAGCTTTCCCCTTAGCGATTCGTTAACTACCCTGCCAACAGAGGAGAAGCGTTCCGTGCCTTGTTCCCTATTCACGACCTCTCGCTTAAACACGTCATCGAACGAGGCTGCAGGTGCCATGAGTATTCCCTCGTTGTCAAGCTCGACAGCTCGAATAGCTGCGAAGCGCTTAAACTCAGCTGCATCAAGTTCGAACACCGATTCGCGGATCCTCTGGCTGGGGAGATGTTGGGTAATTGCGTTTCGCGCTGGCTCAGACAGATTGAAGTTCTCAAAGAGTGCAGCGGCGGAAAGTGGCTGGCCGTCCAGCCCTGGAATAAGCGACGTCGCTGCTAGTAGCTCCTGTTTAAGGTCTATATCAGGCGCGTCATGCACCGCATCGCGCAGGGCGATCGCGAGGCGCCGTGATCCTGCAGGACCAGTTGTAAGGAACTCAGAGAGCAGGAACTCTTTGATCCAATAGCTCGCCGCAGACTCATGACCATACGTAAATTGTTTGTCAACGACGGCTCCATCCCGAAAGTCTTCATCGTAAGACCGACCCTTATAGAGAGCAGCCTTGTAACTAGCCGCGCTTTTCATAAACACTCGCTCGACAAATTCCACCTCAAGTGTATCACTGCTAGCTTCAGCAAGTACTCCTTGGTCAGCAGGAAACCGTGACACAACAAATTTAATCTGACTGTGTTCGTGCCCAAACATAAAAAAGAGCAGTCCGAGTCCAGATCTCGCCGTAGTAACCTGATAGAGCCTTCTAGCAAGAATGAGGGCCATTTCTAGAGAAGGCGTGCGGAGTAGTCCTATGACCTCATCGCGAGCGTCATTTTGCTGAGATCCATCGCTGGCCATTCGAAAACGTATTGGGACAGTGCATTCACCGTCCGAAGCCCTGAACACATCGGCTAACATCTTGAAGAGATTACCAGACAGCGGAAGTTGTGCGCCCTTTGGCTCTTCCTCAATCTGCGCATGCTTGCCAGGCAGAACCAAGCAACTGAATAGATGCGTAATCGTCATCTGCTGTAAAGTCTCCGGTAATGTGAGGGAGTCGCTTGTTTATTTGTCACCTGTCTCGGACTGACAGTTCAGATGGATTAACCTCGGCACTTTACAGTAGCGTTGCAATGCGAGTTTAATCTGGCACACCGAGGGTCAGCGCTAGCTCAATGCCATCTATATCAGTGGTCGCCTTCATGCTCCCAGGTCGTGAGACCCTCAATTGAGGTGAGGCCCCCTTCCCTAGTGGCTTAACCTGAGGTTATGTTAGCATGGTAGAGAAAACATTCGGAAATGCACATAAGCCTATTGAGGCCAGTCACGAACACCGTTGCCGGCGGAAGCGGTCGGCCGAGGCCGGGAAGGAGCGGTGCAAACGCGCCCACCCATCTCCCCAGGGCATACGCAATCCACTTGACGCTGGCGGCGTACAGGAGCCTGGTGGCGGGGATCGCCGTGGAGCGGGAGCGCGAGCGCCGCCTCTGAGGAGACAGAGTATGGAGCCTACCCCAGGTGCACGCCGGAAAGTCGCGAGCGGTGAAGGAGGGCGCGGCCGTCGAGGGTCGCCAAGGCTGGTAGCGCCGGAGCCCGGATGCTCGACAGTTTTCTCGCGCGCAGTCTCAAGTCGCATCAAGCCGCACCATCTGAGGGCAAAATAAGGAACTAGGCGCTCCCAGGGGACCCCCTTGACCGGACTATTCATCTCGTGCTGCGGGACCCTGGGGCCCCCGGGACTCATCGGGCGGGGGGCCTTACATTGGCGGCTTCGCCTCTGGTGCTTTTGGGATTGTATCAGCAATGGGGAGGTACACAGCGGAGAGCGTTCCCGTGGTGAGGTCGTTCGCCGCTCGCTTTTCAAGGATGACGAGTGTGTGCCGCATCTGCCAGATCAGAGTCTCTTGGCCGAACGTCGCGCCCATCATGTTGTGGACATTTGACGCCTTGTCGGTAGATGGCCTTCCGAGCCGCGTAAGCAGGGTGTTTCGGATCTCGTCGAAAGCTTGCGTAGGAAACGTGGCCGAGTACCGATAAAACCGACCATCCAGAGTAAAGGTAAGGAAAGGGTTCACCGCCCACTGGAAGTCTTCTCCAAAGTTCACATACCATGGCGCGCCCGGGTTGGGGAAACATGTTGACGTACCGTCCTTCTCATGAAGGCAGGACAGCGCCTTTTCAGCGGGGCTCTTGATCAATGTGAAACGAGGCAAGTCTCCCATCTCGGCTTGAAGACTCTCAAAGGTGACGCCCCACTCAGCCCGCACCGATCCAGGAGTTGTGCGTCCTCCCTCTTTGTGAAGGATCTCACGATACGAATCGACGCCGCCCCGAAGAGCCACGCCCCATGGCTCAGCCGAATCCAGCACCACCTTTGGCGTTTCGGGTCTTGCAGGCGCTGCGGCGGGCGAGCTATTAACATCGGGAGCTTCGGGAGTTGCTGCGGATGCAGGTTGGGGAATAGCTGGTGCCGCCGGGGCCTGGGATGTAGACGGAGTGGGCGCGGGTGGTGGTGCGGTTGCCGCTGTCGGCGGCGCGCGGCGCACGGAGAAGATGATGCGTTCGTATTCGGGCCGCCGCGCTGCGAATTGGGCGCGCGGCGACCGGCCCATAAACTGCACGCAACCGCTGCTTGTGGGCAGCATGAGCCCGAGCAGGGTGGCGTCGCCCTGATCCCACTCGGCGAGGACGCCGCGAACGGCGTCGATCTCCTTGACCCCGACCGTCTTAACCCCCTTGAGATTCCGCCTGAGGTTGGCGGCGATCTGCTCCGGGTCAGCGAGCGACATCGTGCAGGCGACAACGCCGATGACATCGGGATCGCCATTCCTGGCCCCCGGAGGAACCAGCAATAGCATCGAATGCGGATTTCCCTCCTGATAGATGTACCAGTCTGAGGGAATCACCACGGTGTAGGGGTAGCTCAACGAAGTCCCGGCCACGGCGACCCGTCGGCCGGGTAACTCGGCCTTGGCGCCGGCGGCCAAGGCGAGGGACAGGGCGAGGGCAAATGGGGCGGCGAAGGTGAGCGCGGCGGTATGGCGGAAGCTGGGCATAGGGGCGGGACCTCCTTCTGCTCTGGCGGCGGTTTGCTGGGCGGTGGCTCTGTAGGAGAGCGTTACCTACAAGGTGATGCAGGACTCTTGAAAGTTCCGCCCCAGGAGTAAATGCCATCAAGCCCGAGGGAGGGCACCTGATCGAAGAACCACGAGAAAAAGGCCAGTTCCTGCGGATGGTAGGTCAATCCATTGGGCATTGTGACCTCCAAGTCGTGGCCCGTGAGTGGGTCCCCGACCTCAAGGTTAGCCTGACAACCAGTTTGCTGCCCGATGTGGCCCCATGGCGGCGTCGCATTGTTGCCAAACGGATCATCGTACCACTCGGCGACTTCGTGTGCTAGCACCGAGACGTCCAACGTGTTCCGATCGAATTCGGTAGTGTCGTATTCGGCAACGCCATACGTTTGAGTCCCGCCGGAGTTGAATGCACTGTGATATCCGGCCGCCAGGCCAAACCTTGGGTCTGAAGTGACGACATTCGTAAACAGGAATAGTGGGAACGTCCTGGGACTAATGCCCAGCTTTCTCAGCGAGGGAATCCCGCTTGTTCGGAGGAGAGCGTCGAGAGATGAGAACTGTAGCACTACATACCGCCCGCAGGGCGCAGCCTGCGATGGGCCGTTGACAGTCAAAGTGAGCGTTGGCAATACGACGGGCGCAACGCGCACGCTATAGCCAGAGTTGGCGGCCGTCACGGCCCAAAACTCAACGCGGCGATTCTCCTCCACGTATTGCCGGTTGATACCCTCGCCGTAATCTTTGTCGGTGAACAGTGGCGACCCGAGCGTATTGGTCAACGGGTCCCCCGCTCCCGCACATCTGGGGCCTGGAAGTGTAGGGTCGAGCACCGTACCGTCATTGAACACCACCCGCACTGGGATTATCTGGAGGGGAACCACAACTCGCCCCGACCTTGCCAAGAACGGGTCGGAGCCTACCATCGTGTATCGATAGCTTCGCCTTTGGACGACGATGCTCCGGGTGAAAGTGGGTAGGCCAGGGACGCCCCGCTTCTCAATCGGCTCTGGCTCCGGGATTCCCACAACTCGGCCTGTCCAGGAACCGCTCGGTAGTTCAAAGTCCTCCCCAGCGGGGAGTGTGAAGGATAGGCTCTCCTGGGAAGGCTGCTCCGCCTCGTTATCCGCCGACGCTTCGGAATGATCGATCGCGGGTAGCTCTTGGGGTGGAGTAGTGGCGTCTGGTCTCGACAGCTGCGCTGACAACGAGGGGCACCAGTAGCCGAGCAACAAGAGAGCCAAGGGAACGAGGGAGCCGGCGCGACTGGTCATGACTAGGGACCTCCTCCTGGGGGAACCGGCGAAGACTAACTGCGGGGCTGGGCGCCGGCCTCAGAGATGAAGTGGTATTTTAAAAGCCTATCACAAACGAAGCTACCTCGCAATGAGGCGACAGGGACCCCTCTGGAGCAGCTCCTCCTCGGACTGTCGTGGGCGAGCGGCCCGCGCCTTCGCGACCAGGACGTTTTTCCGGGCTCGAAGTGCAGGGACCGCAGACTCGTCTCTCGCTCCTATCGCGGCGACCTACGAGTCTGGGAGGTTGACACCGGCAAAGGTCTGCCGAGGGGCGCCGCGTCTGCCGTCCGATCGAGTTCGACCGCGCGGCCTTCGCGCTCCGCTGGATGGAGGGCGGGAGCCTACGCACCCTCAACCTCGAGAACGTCTATGCCGAGGCGGCACCATGGCGGTAACGAATCGCCTGAGGCGGCGCGGCTCCCGGTTTGCAAATATCCGTCCGTTTCCTGCGGGCCGTGACAGTGCAGTCAGCTTCCGGTATGGTGCCCTTATCGGAAGCTTCCAAGGAGGTCGTCTCATGCATCGCCAGGCCCTCGCCGCCGTGCTGCAGCAGCTCCCCCAACTCAACGACCGGTTACGTCTCGGCCCGGAGGAGACCGTCGAGCTGATCACCGACGACGCCTTGCTCGTCCACCTCGAGCAGCGCCGCGTCGGCAGGGCGCCGCACGCGTTGACCCCGGCCATGTCGCCCGACCGGCTCCTGGTGCTTCTGGACGGCATGGGTCTCGTGCTCGATCTCGATCGGCGCCTTGCCCCCTCCCGGTCGCTCTTCCGCACGCCGGCGTCGGGCCTTGAAGCGGACGTGTTAGCGCCTGGCCGGCCGCAGGAGGCGCGATGAGCGGGCCGGACTCCGTTGGAGGAGTCGAGGCTCACGCAGCGAGCGTTGGGGCCGAGGAGATCTTCTTCTGGCAAGCAGGGGAGTTCTGGTCCTGGGCCAGCTCCGAGAGAGAGGCACCTCGGGGGGCACCCGAGACTCATCGGGTGGGGGGCCTGAGGTCCTTGGCGAGGGCACGGCGGGTCACGGTTCTCGGCCGGTGGCCGGAGTCGACGCCGGTCGTCACAAGGAGTCTTGCAGAGGAGCTGGTTACTTCGCCACCCAGCCGTCGGGCTTACGCTCGTCGCACAGGAGGTCACGGCGGAGTGCATCGATACCACCCACCTACGCGCCAACGTGGGACGCTGCGCTGTGCAGCATGGCGGATCTGCGAGCCATCTTTAACAGCCTAGCGCCGTAGTTGATTGGTTCACTTTAGCCCGATCGACCCCACCTGGAGACCCACCTCCAAGCTCCAGCGCCAGCTTCGAGCAGCTCAGCCAGCGACCTGACCGTGCGTCGGCGGCCTCAACGCGCTCGGCGGACCGGCCGAGGAGATGCGGCTCAACACCGCCATCGCGCCGACTGCGCCTGACCTTCGGCCTGCTCCTGCGGGTGCGGATTCGGCGTGAGCAGCACGGGCGGCGTTGCGGGTGCGCCGGCGGTCGTGGGGATGCCGGTTTCTCGGAGCGGGGTGAGGTTGCTCGAGTTGTGCATGGCCCCTTCTTTCGGGACACGACGGCTTCAGCCGCGCTTCTGCACGAGCAGGGCTTGCGGTGCGGCGGAGCGCCCGTTCGACGGGTCCACCTGCGCCGCTTCAGGCGCGCCGTCGAGCCCTCCGGCCCGGCAGCAGTGCCCTGACGAACGGCCCCCCGGGGTTGAGTACAACTTTGGAACGCGCGTTGACTTGGCACAACTGGGTGAAAGAATTCGCGGGAGCTGGCGGGGGAGAGCAGAGGCAGTTTGCGGCCTTCCCGCTTCGCGCGGTAGAGCACATCATCGGCAGCCGCGATCATCTCCGCCGAGCCAAAGTCAGACGACTGCCGATCCACAGGGTTCGGTGCCTTGCGGCGCCGTCGGCTCGCGCGCGCCCTGCTGACGACCGGCTCTCAGCGGGCCTGGGGAGCCGGCGCTCTACCTGCTCGCCGTCGGAATCGGCCGCTACGCCAACCACGACTACCAGCTCACCGGGGCCGCGGTTAAAGACGGTCTAGGGCTCTGCGGCAGCGGTCGAGCAGGCGAGCCTCTCCGAGACGCTCGGCACACGCGCCGAACGCGGCGGTGGGGCCGCGCCACCGTAGCTCGTCGACTTCATGGAACAGATCCGCGTCGGTCCTCAGGGTCGCGAGATCCTTGAAGAGGAGGGCCAAACCGCGGCTCTCTCCCAGGACGGTGGGCGGGAAGTCCTGGAGGACGCCGTGCCGGTTCAACAACCGTGCCGCCGTGACCGGACCGATCCCCGGGATGCCGGGATATCCGTCGGCGGCGTCGCCTACGAGAGCGAGGAAATCGGGAATCAGGTCCGGGTCCACCCCGAACTTCTCGCGCACTCCCTGCGCGTTGCGGATCTTCATGCTTCGGCGATCGATCTGGACGACGCGGTCGCCGCGGACGCATTGGGCAAGGTCCTTGTCGGGCGTCCAGATGCAGACCTTCTGTACGCCTTCGTCGCCGGCGGCGCTCCGCGCGGCGGAGGCCAGCGCGTCGTCGGCTTCGAGCTCGATCATGGGCCAGACCGCCACTCCCATGGCGCCGAGCGCTTCTTCCAACGGGTGGAACTGCGCGAGGAGCGCGCGCTCGACGCCGACCCCTGTCTTGTAACCGGGCCAGAGACGGTTGCGGAACGACTCGATGACGTGATCGGTCGCCACGCCGACATGAGTCGCCCCGGTCTCGATCATCTGCAGCACCGTTTGCAGGACGCCGATCACGGCGCCGAAGGGCGGGTCCGCGCCCTTGTTGAACCGGCGCAGTCCGTAGAAGTGGCGGAACAGCTCGTAGGTGCCGTCGACGAGATGAACGATCATGGGGTGCTCTGCGGCGTCACGAGAAACGATCAGGCCGTCATTGGCTGCGGAGCTGACCCACTAACTCAAGGGGGCGCCAGGCGCCGGGAGGGCCGTGCCACAGGATGCGGATCCACTCCCAGCGCTGCGCGCCCACGTCGCCTCGCAGCTCGACGAGGGCGCCGCACCGGTAGCGCGCGCTGCCGCTCCGGCCGTGCAGGTAGAGCCCCGGCTCGTTGCCGTCGCCCGGGATGCCGTAGGGGAGGAGATCGCCCCGCATCGCCTCCGGCAGCACGAGCTCCAGGCACGCGGCCGCCGCGGCGGCGTCGAAGGTGTCGCCCGGGGGCGGGTAGAGCACCGCGGCATAGGCGTAGTCGTCGAGGCCGGGACGCGGCGAGAGATTGACGAACAGATCGGCGGCGCCGCCGGCCAGCGTGCGCTTGCGGACGAATCCCCGCCGCTCGCCCGCCGCGTGGAGGAACCGGTAGTGATAGGCGAGGTGCCAGGCGGCCAGCCGGCACACCTCGGCGTCCGCGCGGTCGCCGAGCTCGACGAGGAGGGGCTCCATGCCGTCGATCCTCTCGTCGACCTCGGTCGCCGCCTGAACGGCGAGCTCCTCGTGCCCCATGTCGAGCAGCCTGCGCACGTAGCCCGGCCGGCCGCCGAAGACTTCGTGGGCGAAGAAGTCGATGCCGTTGCTGCACGGCAAGGTGTCCGGTTCGGCCTGCCGGCGCTGGGCCAGGATGGTGCAGAACCAATCCTCTACCTTCACTCCGGCGTGCCGCTCGAACTCCTCGCTGCCGAAGCCGTACCAGTTCGAGAAGAACGGCCCAGCGATCCCGGGGCGCGCGATCTCCTTGGCGGTCAACGTTGCCACCACGTCGCGCAGCGGCGGCTCGGGCTCGGCCGCATGGTCCAGGTAGCGCTGCCCGAGCGCCCGCGCCGCGTAGGCCCGCACCATGCCGTCGGCGTGATCGAGACATCCCAGCAGCGATTCCCCTGCCGACTCCCAGGGCCCGCGGCCGCCGAGGTAGGCGATCCGCGCCGCCAGCGCCAGCGCCGCGTCGTCCGCGAACGAGGCGATCCATTCGCGGTAGATCTGCTGCGGCCCGAGGTCCGCGAGCCCCTCCACGTGCGCCAGGTCGTCGGTGCAGCGCAGCAGCGACATCGCCCCGCCGCGCACCAGCGGCGCCAGCGCCGGCAGCAGCTCGGCGGTCCGCCGCGCCACCAACCGGGCGCGGTCCTCCGCCGTGTGCTCGCCCCAGGCCGGGCCCAGCTGCGATCCCATGGCGATCCGCGCGTAGTGATACGCCAGGTCCCGGACTCTCGCGTCGCCGTAACCGAGCAATCGCAGGAGCAGCGCGAAGAGACGGTCCCACCGCTCGGGCCCTCGCGCCCTCTCGGCGTGGAACGGAAAGCGCCAGATGTCCTCGAGGATCGCCCGCGCCCGCCCGCCGTCGCCGGCGTCGCAGGCGCCCTCGAGCTCGGTCAGCCACGGTTCCCAGGGATCGGCGCTCATCGTCGGACCGCGGCCACTATCTCATGCCCGAGCCTCGCTCCATCGGCCACAGAGGCCGCTCGTGGACCGGCAGCTTGAGCCGGGGCGGAGGGGAGGCTAATGTAGACGAAGGAGGCCCTCCATGGACCACCCGGGCAAGTTCCGCGTCCTCTTCCTCTGCACCGGCAACTCGGCGCGGAGCATCATGGCCGAGTACCTGATGCGGCATCTCGACGGCGACCGCTTCGAGACCTTCAGCGCCGGGTCGCACCCGGCCGGCCGGGTCCATCCCAGGGCCGTCGAGGTGCTCCGCGACTACTTCGCCGTCGACGCCTCCGGAGCGCGCAGCAAGTCCTGGGACGAGTACCGCGGCCAGCGCTTCGACTTCGTGATCACCGTCTGCGACAGCGCTCGCGAGGCCTGCCCGTACTGGCCCGGCCAGCCGGTCCTCGCGCACTGGGGCACGGACGACCCCGCCGCCTACGTCGGGACCGCGAAGGGCCAGCTGCAGGCGTTCCGCAAGGCGGCGACCGAGCTGCACCGGCGCATCGATCTCTTCCGCAACCTGCCGCTCGAGACCCTGACCCGCATGCAGCTCGAGCAGCAGACCGCACAGATCGGCAGGCAGTGAGGCGGCGGGCCGCCCGGATCGCGCCTGGCTACGCGAGCAGGACGAGGCGGCCGCCGTTCGTGAACGCGATCACGAGGTTCATCGCCACCAGCATCAGGTCGTAGTGCCAGCCGTAGGTCTTCTTGCCCCAGAAGCCCGTGTGCCAGACGAAGATCTTCTTCTGAATGGCGCCCAGCATGAGCAGGATCAGCCCCAGGGCGGCCAGCTGCGTGAGGACGCCAACGGCGACCCCCAATGCTCCCAAGATCTCGCAGGTGCCAAGAAAGACCGTGAAACCCTTGCTCATGCCGATGCTCTGGCCCCTGGCCTGCGGTTCCCTGAGGTGATTCCAGCCGCTGTCCGCGAAGACCAGCGCCACCATCAGCCGCATCAGCAAGAGACCCAGGTCCGTGAAGCTCGCCAGGCCTGGAAACATGGACCCTCCAGATCGTCGATCATCGCATGGGCGCCGGAGAGACCTCAAGGCGCCGGCGGCTCGCCAAGAGATGGGCCATGGCCTCGCGGATGGTCGTCTCGACGGGCTTGCCGTGGCGCTTGATCTTGCCCATGAGCATCGCTCCCTGCACGGTGGCGATGCAGAAGTCGGCGAGTCCCTCGGCGCTGGCGTCCCTGACGAGGCGGCCGTGGGCATGCTCCTTGATGAAGAAGGCCGCCAGGCGGTGATGGATGAGCTCGAAGATGAGGTTGAGGTCCTGGCGGATCAGCTCGTCGTTCTCGGTCACCTCGTTGCCGATCGTGCCGAAGGGGCAGCCGCGGGTCATGTGGAAGCGCTGCTGGAGCTCGAGATGGGCGGCGAACCAGCGCTCGAGGTCCTGCCAGGAATCGATCTGGTAGGAGACTCCGGCGCTGCCGGCGGCGATGGACTGCAGGTGGTGCTGGAGGACCTCGTGCACCAGGCCTTCCTTGCTCTTGAAATAGTAATAGAACTGCCCCTTGCCGGTGTTCGAGGCGGCGATGACTTCGTCGGGGCTGGTGGCGTGGACGCCCTGGCTGTGGAAGAGGTCGGCGGCGGCCTGCAGGATGCGGCGCTTCGTCTCGGCGCCCTTCGCCGATCTCGCTGCCGTGGGTCTCCCTGCCATCGCTGCCTCCCCCTGATCTGTACCGGCAGGTACAATTGTAGAGCCGGTCCGATGCGGAATCAATCCGTTGGTCGCGGTCCGTGGCTGTACTTGATCCCTGGCAGGCTACAACCTACTGTGTCCGTTGCGTTACGAGAGCTGACGCTCGGCGACTCGAGGCGTCGAAGACCTGCGGAACGGTGCGACGGCGGAGGAGGTGCGGGATGGTCGATGCGGAGAGGTCGGTGCTGGTCAGCGGCGCGACGGGTCGACAGGGCGGGGCGGTCGTCCGCCACCTGCTGGCCATGGGCTGGAAGCCGCGGGCGCTGAGCCGCAACCCAGACGGCGCCGCCGCGCAGGAGCTGGTGCGGCTGGGCGTCGAGGTGGTGCAGGGGGACCTGGAGGACCCTGCATCGCTCGAGCGCGCCGTGCGCGGCGTGCATGGAGTGTTCAGCGTCCAGGACTTCTGGGCGGTCGGCGCGAAGCGCGAGGTGGCGCAGGGCAAGAACCTGGCGGACGCGGCGGCGAAGGCCGGGGTCGAGCATGTCGTCTACAGCTCCGTCGGCGGCGCGGAGCGGCGGTCCGGCATCGATCACTGGGAAAGCAAGTGGGAGATCGAGCGGCACATCCGCGGCCTCGGCCTGCCGGCGACCATGCTGCGGCCGGTCGCCTTCATGGAGAACTACTACGTCGCCCAGGTCGAGATCGGCATCTTGAAGGGCAGGCTCGTGGACCCGGTCCGGCCCGACAAGACCTACCAGACGATCGCCAGCGACGACATCGGCGCCTTCGCGGCCCTGGCCTTCGCGCGTCCCGCCGAGTTCGTCGGGCTCGAGCTCGAGATCGCCGGCAGCGAGCTGACCAATCCGCAGGCCGCGGCGGTGTTCAGCCGTGTCCTGGGCCGGCCGGTCAAGTTCCGCCGGCTGCCGATGGCGGTGGTGCGGCTGGCGATGGGGAAGGAGGGCTACCAGATGTTCCGCTGGTTCAACGAGTCGGGCTTCCAGGCGGACATCGCCGGCTTGCGGCGCCGCTACCCGGAGGTCCATCTCCATTCGCTCGAGGAATGGCTGCGCGCCGAGGGCTGGCATAAGCGAGCGCGACGGTACCGGCCGCCGACCGGATGAGCCAGCACGAGCGGGCCGCGCCGTTGCGGTCCGAGAAGCGCGGGCTAGTGTCCTACCGCCCCAGCCCGAGGTCGAGCGCGCGCTCGAGAGCGTGCTCGACGGCCCTCTCGGCCAGGCGGACCGGGAGCGCCACCTTCGGCGGCAGCAGGAGGAGGGCGCTGTCGACCGCCGCCCGCCCGAGGCCGCGGATGGCGGTCTCGACGGCGTCCTGGGCGCTTCGGGAGGCCTGCCCGAGCGTGCGGAGGGTGGCGGTGACGCGGGCCAGCTCGCGCCGGAGCTGCGCGGGGCGAGGCACCCGGTCCGTCGCGGCTCGAGTCCTGGCCGCGCCCCGCGGCTCGCGCGCGGCGGGTCCGGGGGCCGGCCCGAGGGGCAGGCCTGTCCTGGCGAGCGCATGGACCTGGTCGCGGAACGCCTGCTTCGCGGTGCGAAGTTGGTCGAGGCTGTGCTGGTAGGCGTAGAGCCGGCCGGTCAAGGTCATCACGGCTTGACGGGCCTGGTCGCGCTCGCGGCTGGCGGCGCCGAGGACGGCGTGCCCGCGGAGGTTGCCGTAGGCGCGGGCTTTTCCCTCGCGGAGGCGATCGGGCGCGGTGGGATCGCCGAGCAGGCCGCGCAGGGACTTGGCGGGATCGACGTAGGCCTGCCTTGCCGGCGCCGCCAGCGAGCGGCGAACCTCGACGACCCGCAGCCGCGCTCTCTGGAGGTCGTCGTGCGCGGCGAGGGCCGCGCGGAGAGGACGCTCCTCGCGGGTCGCGCCGGCCACCTTGGCGGCGACGTCCTGGAGCCGGCTGACGGCCCGGCGAAGCTCGGCCGCGGCGTAATCGCCGGCCAGGTCCTTCCGGCCCGGGCGCGAGAGGGCCTTGTCGAGGTGCTCGCGGCTGGGGAAGGCCTGGCGGTCGGCGAACAGATCGAGACCGTCGCGATGGCGGCTCAGCGCCGCTTCGACGGCGTGGCGGTTCATCCGCAGGTCGGCGAGGAGGTAGACGCGCTCCACGGCGGCGCTCTCCGACCACCCGTGCACGCTGACGGCATGGCCGTGCGCGACGGAGCGGTAGCGCACCGGATCGAAGGCCACGGCGCGGCCGTCGTCGAGCCGGACCGCGATCCGGCCGGGCTCCGCGGCGACGACGGTGCCAAGGGCGCCTCGGCGCACGCCGCGGCCGGCGGCGTCGAGGTCGACGACCTGGCGGCCCTGGTGGTCGTCGCGCCGGAAGACCACGCGATCGCCGGCAGCGAGCTCGACGCCGCCGGCGCGGATTCCGGGGCCGAGCTCGCCCGCGGCCCGGCGCTCGGCGCGGACAGCGGCGTCGAGCTGCGCCGCTTCGGCCTCGCTGCCCGTGAGGATGAGGCGCCGGCCGGCAGGATCCTCGCGGCGGTCGTGGGCGTAAGCGGCGAGCAGCTCGGTCCGCGCGGCATCGAGGCTGCCGGACCAGTGGAGGCGCCCGGTCTCCTCCCAGCGGTCGAGGATGGAGGCCACCGGGGTGCCGGCAGGCAGGGCGGGTTCCGGGAGGAGGGTGCCGCCGGGGTCGAGGCGGATGCTCGGATGCTGCTCGAGCAGGCCGCGGTAGGCGTCGCCGGCGCCGATCGCCTGCAGCCGCTCGGGATCGCCCAGCAGGACGACCTTCGCGCCGCGCGCCTCGGCTTCCGCGAGGATGCCGCCGAGCCGCCGCACGTCGAGCAAGCCCGCCTCCTCGAGGAGCACGACGGAGCGCGCGTGGAGACGGCCTGCGCCTTCCTCCCAGGCGTGCTCGAGGGTGGCCAGGGTGTGGGAGCGGACGCCGGCGGCGGCTGCCAGCGCCGACACGCCCTTCGCGGTCAGCGCGGCGCCGAACACGTCGTCGCCGCGCTCCCGGTAGGCCGCGGCGATGGCACGGGCCGCGTCGGCCATGACGGCGCGATCGCTGCAGGCGATCTGGACGAGGTCGGCAGCCGTGGTGGCATGGAGGACGGCGGAACGCTGCGCGGCGGAGAGCTCGGGGAGCCGCGGCTCTCCCTGCCGGCCGGCTGTGGGCGGCGAGATCACGGCCGCGGGGTCGAGGCGGAAGCGGTCCCGCGATGCCAGCTTCCCGGCGGCGGCAAGTAGACGAGCCTCGGCGTCGAGGTAGTCCCGCGTGGTGTAGCGGGCGGCGCCGCCGGCGTCCCTGCCGAGATCGAGGACGCGATCGGAGCTCAGGGCTGCGCGGACCAGGGCGACGCTCTCCGCCTGGTAGAAGGCGGCACGGCGCAGGTCCGACTCGGTGAACGTGGCGCGGGTGGCGGTGACGTGGTCGAGGAGCGCCGCGGCGCGCTGCTCGAGGCTGTCGCTGGGCCGCGGCGCGTAGACGCCTCCCGGCTCGAGGACGGTGGGCGGCTCGGGGTGCGCCTGGCGATAGTCGGCGAAGGTCTCGCCGAAGCGCCGGGCCAGCTTCGGGCCGGAGAGCGACCGCTCCACGCGCGAGAGGGAGGCGAAGTGCGAGCCGTCGGTGACCACGACGCCGGCGCTCCGGGCGGCCGCATCGAGGCGGAAGCCGCGGCCCGCGAGGCGCGATTCGAGATCGCTCCAATCGGTCGCCTCGGCGAAAGCGGCGGCAGCCTGATCGCGGACGCGATCGGCCAGCGGCTGCCGGCCGGTGCGCAGGGCTTGCTGATGGGCGCCGGAGGTGATCTCCGGAATAGGGAGGTCGCCGCCGGCGTCGGAGATAAGGCCGTAGTCCAGCTCGATGCGCCTGACGGCCTCGTGCATCTTGTAAATATCGTCGTATCGGTTCCACGTCGGGCCGTCGTCCCCGGCGCGGTTGACGACGATGTGGACGTGCTCGTTGGCGGTGTCACGGTGAGCGACGACCAGTGCCTGGTGGGCGCCGAGGCCCAGGCGACGGAGCACCTGGTCGACGGCCTGGTTCCACTGCTCGGCGCTGAGATGCTCGGAGGGGTGCAGGCTGAGGCCGAGGTGGTAGACGGGCTTCTCGGTCCGGACATGCTCGCCGGCGTGAGCGCGCATGATCTGGGCGACGCGTGCCGGGTCGTCCACACCTTCGAGATTGCGACAGGAGGTCCAGGCGACGCGGTCGGGATTGGCCGTATGCCGGCGACCCCGAGTCAGGTAGGCGACGAGGGCGACGAAGTCCTTGCCGAGGCCGGTACGGCTGCCGTTTGCGGATCGGCAGCCGCCCTTGAAGAAAATCACTTGGCTAGCTCCGGCTGTCGGGAGGCGGCATCATCGGCCGTGAGCAGCGCATCACGCAGCATGTGAATCTCGTCGAGAAGCCGCGTCACCACGCGCATGAGGTCCGGCGCCAGGAGGGTGCCTCTGTAGGCAAGCTGGACCAGCGGGTTCAGCTCCCTGGCGGCGCGGTTGACGGCGACGATGGCGGAGCGAGCGATCGGTCGGCGTGCCACGGGAATCGAACCCAGAAGCACCTCGCGCATGAAGGCGGCGACGGTCAGCTCGCAGGCGCGAGCGTGCTCGTCAAGCACCTCGAACTGCTTCACGGTGAACATCGTCTTGACGGTGCGCGTGAGCTTGGCGGGCGGGCGCCGCGGCGGTAGCGCCGGCAACGGCGCTGGACGCTGCGGGACATATCTCGCGGCGCGCAAGCCCTGGTCGCGGAGCCAGACGCCGCGAGGCCTGTCCGCGGCTGCCGCAGCGGCCTCGATGCAGGCGAACTGGCCGGGGGAGAAGCAGATGGTGAACTTCTTGGTCTTGGCCATCGATGGTCATGCCCTCGAGCGCGAACGGCGCTGCGCGGTCCGGGGAGCCGCCCCTCCCACCCGCCCACAAGACCAGGTGCCGCCGTCGGCAGAGATGGCATCGGACGGAGAGGAGAGGGCGACGAGCCGCTGCTCCCACCCCATCATCTACCATGGTCGTTATACTATAGAGTCCATAGAAAGTCAAGTGTATAATATGGTCACGAGCTCATAGGCTGGAGGTCATGCCTCGCCGCATGGGCCGAGCACAACATGCGGCGCCCGGCGGGGCGGCCTATGCTGCCGGCGGCAGGAGAGCAGCTACAGCAGCTCGCGCAGCCGCCGCGCCGCGAGGCGGGCGCGGAGGACGAGGAAGAGCTCCGCCGTCGCCACGGCGTCGATCAGGGCGTCGTGGTTCGGGTAGGCGGGGAGGCCGAGGGCGGCGCGGGCGGCGGGGAGGGCGGCGGGCAGGGGGGCGGGGTGGGGGGTGAGGAGGTGCTGGTGGAGCTCGAGACGGCGCAGGAGGACGACGGTGTCCACCACCTGTGGCCGGGGGCGCGGCCACGGGCGCCCCGCGGCTCGCCAGGCCTGGCGCAGGAAGCCGAGGTCGAGGGGGGCGTGGTGGAGGACCAGCACGCCGGCGCGCAGCCGCCGGTCGACCTCGGGGAGGAGGTCGGCGAGGGGCGGCGCCGCGGCGAGGTCGGCCGGCAGGAGGTGATGGGCGCGGAGGCCCTCCTGCGACAGGCCGGCAGGATCGGCGGGGCGCACCAGGCTGGCGAAGCGCTCGCCGCAACGGATGACGCCGCCGCGGATGGGGACCATCGCCAGCGACAGGATCTCGTCGTCGCGGGGCTCGAGGCCCGAGGTCTCGAGGTCGAGCGCGAGGTAGAGGACTTCGTCCCAGGGCGGCGAGGACCAGGCCATCGGCGGCTCCCCCTGGCCTCAGACGAGCCGGTCGGCGCCGTAGCGCAGCGCGGTCGCCTCCTGGATCTCGCGGATGGCGAGGAACGTCTCCTTGAGGTACTGGCGCTCGAGCGCCGACAGGTCCTGGAGGCGCGCCGCGGGCGCCGGCGCCTCGCCCCGGCGCAGCGCCTCGAGCTGCGAGCGCAGGCGCAGGCGCAGCAGGAAGCGGAAGGCCTCCGCGAGGGTCGCCGCTCCCGCGGGGCTCAGGGTGCCCGCGGCGGCGGCGGCCTGCAGGCGCTCGAGAGTCGGCCGGGCGCGCGAGCCGGCGGCGAGGGCGTGGAGCCGGGCCAGGCCGACGATGGGCATGATGCCGGCCGCCTTGAGGTCCACGCCGCCGTGCTCGGCGCGCAGCTGGCGGAACATGCCGATCGGCGGCCGGAAGCCCAGCGCGGTCCGCGCCAGCTGCGCCATGAAGATCCCCTCGCGGCCCGCCCGCAGCAGGACCTCGTCGAGCGGCTCGATCCCCAGGGCGCCATGGACGCGGCGGAAGTCGAAGAAGTTCGAGGCCTCGACCAGCGCCTGCGGCCGCGGGTCCTCGACCCAGGCCTGGAACTGCCGCCGCCAGGCGGCGAGCGGCTGGCGCCAGCGCGTCGCCATGAAGCCTCCCGGGCACGGCGGGAACGCCGCCGCGAGGAGGCCCTCGACGCCGCGCTCGGCGAGGCGCTGGAAGTAGCCGCCGGCGGCCGCCGAGTCGTCCTCCCAGACCAGGGCGTTGTCCTGGTCGGTGATCAGGGTCTGCTCCATGCGGCCCTCGGAGCCGAGCACGATCCAGGCGTAGGCGCAGGGCGGCGGCCCCAGGTCCTGCTCGGCGAGGCGCAGCAGGCTGGCGGTGAGGGCGTCGTTGAGGCGCGACACGATGCGGCCGATCTGGCCGGCGTCGGCGCCGCTCCAGGCGAGCACCTCCACCATCGCGGCCAGCTCGCCCGCATAGCCCGCGGCGGCGCGCGGGTCGCGCAGGCGCTCGAGCTCGTGCATGAGATGGAGCGGGCTGCGCAGGTGGAGGCGCAGCAGGTCGGTGTCGCCGAGCAGGCCGACGATCTTGCCGTCCTCCGCGAGCGGCGCGTGATGGACGTGGTGCTCGAGCATGAAGAGCAGGACCTCGAACATCGACGCGCCGGCGGGCAGGGTAAGTACCGGCCTGGTCATCGCCCGCTCCACGGGAAGCTCCGGCCCGTGGCCCTCGGCGAGGACGCGGGTGCGCAGGTCGCGGTCGGTGAGGATGCCGGGCGGCGACCCCGCCACCAGCAGCGCGCCGGTGCCGGCCGAGCGCATCAGCCGGGCGGCGTCGCCGATCGTCGCCGTGGCGTCCACGAAGACCGGGGCGCGGGTGGCCAGCTGGCGGGCGGGGATGGCGAGGTCGGAGCCGAGACCCAGGGGCTCGATCGCCGCGGAGAGGCGCAGGCGTGCGGCGAGGTCGAGGAGGAAGAACTCGGCGAAGGCGGGCGACGCCTCCATGAGGGCGTTGAAGACCGCCGCCGGCAGGCGGTAGAGCAGCGTGTCCTCGGCGGCCACCGCGTCGACGAGCGGGCTGGCGCGGCCGATCAGCGACGGGTGCCCGAAGCAGTCCCCCTCCTCGAGCGCCCGCAGCAGCTGGCCGTCGCGCTCGAGGCGCACGGCGCCCTTGCGGACGACGAACAGGTGCTCGCTGGGCGTCCCGCCGCGCCGCAGCACCAGCTCGCCGCGCGGCGCAAAGCTGATCTCGAGGGCGTCCTCGACGCGGCGCAGGTCAGGTTCGCCCAGGCGGTCGAACGGCGGATGGCGGCGCAGGAACTCGAACGGCTCCATGGCGGCCGGCTGGGGCTCGGACATCTGGCGGCATTCTATGCCCCGGCGCCGAGGGGGCGGCCCCCTCCTGCCCCGCCCCAGTATGGGGGCAGGGAGGGCCGGGTACCGGGCCTCCCGGGAACTACAGTAAGGTAGAGGGCATGAGCGACGACGATCCGGTGGCCCACGACCCGTCCCCGCCGCCGTCCACGCCGGCCCGGCCATCCCCGCCGCCCGCGCCGTCCGCGCCGCAACCGCCGCCAGGGGCGGAGGCGAGGGTTGCGGAGGGCGACCCGCCGGCGCACGTCCGCGATCGCCTGCGCGGCATCGCGGCGCGGCTGCGCGAGGCCGCCGAGAACCTGGGCGTCGAGGTCGGGATTGAGATCCCCAGCCGGCTGGGCGACCACGAGGGCCTGCTGCTGGCGCTCGCCAACGAGCTCGAGCAGCTGGTCAAGTGAGGGTTGGGGGGAGCGGGCCGACCCGCTAGCGGAAGAGCGGCGGCAGCAGCTCCGGGGACAGCGGCGGGCTGAGCAGGAAGCCCTGGTATTCGTCGCAGCCGTTCTCGGCCAGGAAGCGCAGCTGTCCCGGGGTCTCGACTCCTTCGGCGATGACCCGGATGCCGAGGCCGTGCGCCAGGCTGATGACCGCGGTGACGATCGCGCGGTCCTCCTGGCTGACCTCGAGGTCGGCGACGAAGCCGCGGTCGACCTTCAGCGCGTCGATCGGGAATTGCTTGAGGTAGGAGAGCGCGGCGTGGCCGGTGCCGAAGTCGTCGATGGCGATCCGCACGCCGACGGCGCGTAGCGCCGACAGCACCTCGACGGTGAGCGCGGCGTTCTGGATCGCCGCGCTCTCGGTGATCTCGATCTCGAGGTGGCGCGGATCGAGGCCGGTCTCCTCGAGGACGCGGCGGATCCCCGTCGGCAGGCTGCGCTGCTGGAACTGCAGGGCCGAGAGGTTGACCGCGAGGCGCAGCTCCGGCTGGCCGGCGGCCTGCCAGGCCACCACCTGCTCGCAAGCCCGGCGCAGCGTCCACTCGCCGATCGGCACGATGAGGCGCGCCTCTTCCGCCACGGCGATGAAGGCGTCGGGCGACACCAGGCCGCGCCGCGGGTGCTGCCAGCGCAGCAGTGCCTCGACGCCGACGATGCGGCCGCTCGCGAGGTCGACCTGCGGCTGGTAGTGGAGCCTGAACTCGCGGCGCTCGATCCCCTGGCGCAGGTCGTTCTCGAGCGTCAGCCGCTCGAGGGAGCGCGCGTTCATGGCCGGGGTGCAGAGCTGGAAGCCGTTGCGCCCCAGCTCCTTGGCGCGGTACATGGCGATGTCGGCGCTGGTGAGCAGCGCCTCGGCGTCGGCGCCGTCGGCCGGGTAGAGGCTGATGCCGATGCTGGTGGTGATGTAGAGGCGATGGCCGTCCACGTCCACCGGCCGCGCGACGGTGGCCAGGATCTTCTCGGCCATCCGGGCGGCCTGGTTGCCGCGGCCGACCTCGGGGAGCAGCAGGTTGAACTCGTCGCCGCCGACGCGGGCCACCGTGTCGCTCTTCCGCACCGCCTGCCGCAGCCGCGCCGCCACCGCCTGCAGCAGGCGGTCGCCGGCGGCGTGACCGAGGGTGTCGTTGACCAGCTTGAACTGGTCGAGGTCGAGGAACAGCACCGACAGTCCGCGGTGATGGCGCCGCGCCAGGCCGAGGGCCTGGGTGAGGCGGTCCTGGAAGAGCATGCGGTTGGGCAGGCCGGTCAGGGCGTCGTGATAGGCCTGGTGGACGAGCTGGCTCTCGGCGTTCTTGCGCTGCGTGATGTCGACCAGGGTTCCCTCGATCACCTGCTCGCCTTCGCCGCCGAGCAGGGTGGCGCTGGCCAGCGCCCAGACCGGCGTGCCGTCGCCGCGCCGCAGCTGGATCTCGATGTCGGCGAGCGCGCCGCGGGTCAGCAGGCTGGCGAGCAGCTTCCGGCGCTGCAGCGGCTCGGCGTAGTAATCGACCAGCTGCCTGCCGATGCACTCGCGGCTGGAAGCGAAGCCCAGGATGCGGGCGAAGGCATCGTTGCATTCGAGGATGGCGCTGGCGGTCGTGGTGCGGAAGACGCCGGCCAGGTTGCGCTCGAACAGCGTGCGGTAGCGCTCCGCCGAGGCCTGCAGCGCCGCCTCGGCGCGGCGGCGCTCGGTGACCTCGCGGAAGCTCCAGACGCGCCCGACCGGCTGGCCGTCGAGCAGCTGCGGGACGGAGTAGCGCTCGATGATGCGGCCGTCGGCGAACTCCAGCACGTCGAAGCTCTCGGCCTCCGGCGCGGCGTACAGCTCGTGGACCTTGTCGAGGAAGGACCGCGGGTCACGCAGGCGGTCGAGGACGGACGCGAGCAGGGCCTCGTCGTCGCCGGTCTTGAGCAGCTCGGCCGGGATCTCCCAGATCTGCGCGAAGCGCTGGTTGTAGGAGATCACCTTGCCCTGGCGATCGACGACCAGGATGCCGTCGGCGGTCGATTCGAGCGTCGAGCGGAGCAGCGACAGCGAGCGCCGCGTCTCGGCCTCCGCCGCGAGGCGCGGGCTGATGTCGTTGGCGAGGACGATGCGCGCCGGGCGCCCGGCGAAGATCAGGGAGTGCGAGGCGACCTCGACCACGATGACCTGGCCGTCCTTCTTGCGATGCGTCCACTGGCTGTCCATGCGGTGGCCGACCAGGTTGGACTTCAGGTCGGCGAGCAGGGCGGGGATGGCTTCCGGCGGACGGATGTCGTTGATGGTCATCCCCCGGAACTCGTCGCGGGAGTAGCCGTAGAGGTGGATGGCGGCCTGGTTGACGGCGAGGAAGCGCAGGGTCTCGTAGTCGTAGACCCACATCGGCAGGGGGTTGCGCTCGAACAGCAGCCGGTACTGCTCGTCGGCGTCGGGCAGGCCCTCCTGGAAGGGCACCAGGCCGCTGATCTCCCGCGCTTCCCCGCGCACGCGGGCGGTGCCGCCGCCGGGTGCCGGCGCCGGCTCGGGCGCTGGCGTCGAATCGCCGGCACCGGGCGTCGGCCTGGCCGCGCGCCCGGGATTGCCGCCGCGGCGTGCCGGCCCCCGCCCCGGCCCAGGCACGGGATGGACCACGTCGTGCAGCCAGGTCACCTTGCCGGAGGCGCTGACCAGCCGGTATTCGATCTCGTGCGGACGCCCTTCGCGGCCCACCTCGCGGCAGAGATCGAGCACCCGCAGCCGGTCGGCAGGATGCAGGTAGGAGCTCCAGCACACCGCCGGCGCCGGCCGCCGGCGCGCCGGCAGGCCGAGGAGGTCGCGCGCGCGGCGGTTGAGCGTCGCCAGCTCGAGGGTCGCCGCGTCGGCCTCCCAGACGATGGCCTCAGCTGGCGCGGCGCGGCGGCGGCCGGCGGTGCGCTTGGCTTTCGGCTGCCCGGCGGTGGGCACCTCAGGAGGTGTGGCGGAGCTACGCTTGGATTGGGCCAAGGCATCAATCATATCCTGGCTCGCGCGCCGTCCGCCGCCGTCGCCGCGCCTCTCCCGGTCCAGAATCATGCACGGCGCTGCTCGCGAGGCGCTCACCGCTTGTGATATATCTACTGAAACATTGGCTCACCGCGGGTCGCCTCGAGGTCGGGGAACGAGCGGCCAGGGCCTGGACGCGCGTCCCGGCAGCAGGTCTCGGAGCGGTGGCCGGACGCCGGCAGGAGGGTCGGTTGCTCGGAACGAGCGGACCTCATGACTCTGCGCCGGGGAGGTCGAGATCATGAGGGCAGCGGCGAGGCGCCGTCTTGGACTGGCCGGGATGGCAGGGCTGCTGACCCTCGCGGGGCCCCTCGCGCGCGCCCAGACCGCCTATCTCGTCGCCGATCTGGCACCGGGGGAGTCGGGCAACGCCGCGACCAATCCGTATAATCTCTTTGCCGCCGGGAACCATGTCTTCTTCTCGGGGAGCCCGACTCCCTATCCCCTGGATCTGTTCCAGCAGCTGTGGGTGACCGACGGGACCGCCGCCGGCACCCGGCGGTTGCCGGACCTGTGCGGCGGCCAGTGCTTCTTCCTCCCGCACTTCTATGCCGCGGCGGGCAACGTCGCCTTCTTCAGCTTGTCGGGCTCGCGCAATGGGGGCGGGGTGACGCAACAGCTCTGGCGCTCGGACGGCACGCCCGCGGGGACGTTTGCGGTCAGCCCGTCGATCGGCGGCGGCGAGCGTTCCGTCGCGGTCCTCGGCGGCGTCGTCTACATGATCCTCTTCGGCGGCGACCTGGGTTCCCTCTCGGAGGAGCTGTGGCGTTTCGACGGCACGGTCGGCGGCACCTCCGCCGTCGCCGTGCTCGGACCCCCCGAATCGATCGCGAGCGGGAGGTTGTTCGCCGCTGGCGGGAAGCTGTACCTTCCCGGGCCCGACCGCGCGGCGACGGGGTCGGACCTCTGGGTCAGCGACGGCACGCCCGCCGGCACCACGCGGGTCACCGCCTTCGATCACACGGATCTGGGTCCGTTCGCGGTGGCGGGGGACCGCTTCTTCTTCGTCGTCCACGGCAACGCCGGGCCTGGACAGCTCTGGGTGAGCGACGGCACCAGCGCCGGCACGCGCCTGGCGACCCCCCAGGGCATCGAGGATGTCGCCTGGATCAAGCCTGCCGGCGCGCGTCTCTACTTCGAGGCGGCCTTCCAGGCCGACCCTTCACAAGGCAGCCAGGTCTGGGTGACCGACGGCACCGCGGCCGGCACCAAGCCGGTCACCGCCTCTCCCGGCTTCCTCCTCGGGTGGACCGCCGACCAGGTCGAAGCGGTCGGCGGTACGCTCGAGCTGTTGGGCAGCCAGGGGCAGGGCGCCATGGGACTCTGGAAGGTCTCACCCTCCGGCGCCCTGGTGTCGCTGTGCCCGAGCGGCTGCGGCAGCATCGGCCCCGATACCATCCTCCTGAGCAGCGGCAGGAACGTGCTGTTCGCGAGTGGCGACAGCGCGCATGGGTTCGCATTGTGGGGCAGCGACGGGAGCGTGGCGGGCACCGTGCGGCTGCGCGAGCTCTGCGCCGCGCCCTGCGATCAGGGACCGCCCGACCTCACCGTGCTCGACGGCGCCGTGTTCTTCAAGCTGCCGAGAGCCGGCGGCCTCGGTGACGAGCTGTGGCGTAGCGATGGCACCGCCGCAGGCACCCGGCGCTTCGCCGATCCGGTGCTCGACCCCCAGCCCCCGCTCCCCATTCCCCCCCCTCCATTCGCCTGGCCGCCGTTCGCCGCCCTGCCGGGGAAGGTGTTCTTCAGTGCCACCGACGACAGCGGTCCCCAGCTCCACGACGAGCTCTGGGTGAGCGACGGGACGGCCGCTGGCACGCGGCAGCTCACCGACGCCTCCTCGGCGCTGTCGTCGGCGCCTGCATCCCTGACCGTCGCGGGCGGGCGGCTGTTCTTCCAGACCACCTCTCCCACGAGCGGCGCGACCTCGCTCTGGAGCAGCGCCGGCACCGCCGCCACCACGCAGGCGGCGCCGCCCGCGACGGCGGGTGCCGGCCCCCCGGTCGCCGCCTTCGGGGGCGTGGTGTTCGTGCAGGGGTCCCAGCTCTGGCAGTGGGACGGCACCAGCGGCGGCGCGCACCCGTTGACCTCGCTGCCGCCGCCGGCGGCGGTATCCAGTCAGCCCATCGCCGCCGGCGGGCGGGTCTTCTTCGCGGTCGTCGGCTCCGGCGCCGGCGCCGCGGTGTGGAGCAGCGACGGCACGCCGCAGGGCTCGGCAATGCTCTTCGCCATGCCCCCCGAGGCCCAGAGGATCCTCAGCGTGGCGGTGGTCGGCGCCGCCTTCTACCTGGTCGTCGACAACCCGCCTGGAGGGTTGGACGTGTGGAGGAGCGACGGAACGACGGCCGGCACCGTGCGGCTGGCGCAATTCGCATCCGCCGCCTTTCCGGCGCCGGCCTTCGATCCCGGGTTCGTCGCTCTCGGCTCCCGCGTGTACTTCGCTGCAAGCGGCCTCTGGCAGACGGACGGCACAGCCGCCGGCACCAGTGTGATCGACAGAGTCGGCGGCAACGAGTTGAGCGGCGTCTCCAACCTGCGGGAAGTCGGCGGCGCGCTGTACTTCTTCGCCGTCCTGGGTGATTGGGGCCTCTTCCGCAGCGATGGCACCGCACAGGGAACGGTCGAGGTGCAGTCGCTCGCCGGCTTTCCAGCCGCCGACGAGCTCACGCCCTTTGGCGGCGGCCTGGCCTTCGCCGCCAGCGACAGCAACCGCGTCTACGGGCAGGAGCTGTGGTTCACCGACGGTACCGCAGCCGGCACTCGCATGGTCAAGGACATCCTCCCGGGCAGCGCCCATTCCTACCCGCGCGGCCTGACCGTGGTCTCTGGACGCCTCTATTTCACCGCCGACGACGGTGTCCACGGCGCCGAGCTGTGGACGAGCGACGGCACCGCGGCCGGTACACACATGGTTCAGGACATCAACCCGGGTACGGCATCCTCCACACCCTCGGGCATGATCGCGGCAGGGGGCCTGCTGTTCTTCAGCGCCGACGACGGGCTGACCGGCCGCGAGCTGTGGGCGCTCCCGCTCGGCGGCGCCGGCGGCTGCCAACCGTCGCCGACCGCGCTCTGCCTGAGCGGCGGCCGCTACAGAGTGGAGGCGTTCTGGCGCGATTTCCAGGGCAACAGCGGCGCCGGCATGGCCGCGTCATTGACCGGCGACACCGGCACGTTCTGGTTCTTCAGCCCCGACAACGTCGAGGTCATCGTCAAAGTGCTGGATGGCCGTGGGCTCAATGGTCACTTCTGGGTGTTCTACGGCGCGCTGTCGAACGTCGAATATGCGCTGACCCTCACCGATACGTCGACCGGCCTGACGCGGCGCTATTTCAACCCGCTCGGGCAGCTGGCGAGCGTCGGCGACACCACCGCCTTCGGGCCCATGGGGACATCGTCGGTGAGAGATCCGCCGGCGTCGTGGGCCGCGGCACCACGCGGCGGCCAGGTCCCGGGAGCGGAGGAGCGTCGGAGCCTGGCCGCTCATGCCATCCTCTCGGGGCACGCAGAGCGGCAGGGACCGGACCCACGAGGGGCAGCCTCGCCGCGAAGATTCGGCGACGCCGACGTGCGTTCAGCACCGGCGCCACCCGCTGGCTGCCAGGCGAGCCCGCTGCAGCTCTGCCTGAATGGCGGCCGCTTCTCGGCGGCGGTGGCGTGGACCGACTTCCAGGGGCGCAGCGGCTCCGGCACGGCCGTGCCGCTCACCGCGGACACGGGCTCGTTCTGGTTCTTCGACGCCGGCAACGTCGAGATCGTGGTCAAAGTGCTCGACGGGACAGGGCTCAACGGCCACTTCTGGGTCTTCTACGGTGCGCTCTCCGATGTGCGGTATACCTTGACCGTGACCGATACGCTGACTGGAGCGGTCAGGACCTACGACAATCCGGCCGGCAGGTTCGCAAGTGTTGCCGATACCGGGGCATTCTGAGGTGCGCGGCGCACGCGACTCCTGACCGCCGTCGCTCGCGGGCGCTCCGGCGGACGCGGCGCGAACCGGGGGGCGGCAGGCGCCGCGACAGGCGCCGAAGAGGCAGCCGCGCGGCAACCAGGGAACCAGCGCGGAGGTGCCGTGACGGCAGATGCCGGGGCGCGAGGTGCCGGAGAGGCAGTGCGCAGTTCATTCCGAGGCGCCGGCGACCGGGCCGCCGCCCATTCCTGCAACTCGCGAGCCCGCGCCGGGGGTCTTCTGCAAACCCCGGGCCTCGACCAGGCCGGGTGCCTCGATCGGGCGCCTCGCGATGGGCTCGATCGGAGCTGGCCCTGTCCTTGCTTGGCTTCTTCCGTTGGAGGCGCCGGCAGCACTTGGGCTGTCGCATACAGACGGGAGGCAGCATGAGATCGAGCCAGCAATTCGAAGCGCCGCCGCTCGCGAGCCTGCCGCACATCAGTACCGGCTCCGGCCGTATCTCCATACCCCTCCATCGCGTCCTCGGATTCGCGCGCCAGGAGTCCGACTCGCGCCCTTCCCGGCAGCTGGCCTTCGCCCTGCGGCCGCTGCTGGGGCTCGCGCTGGCGACGACCGGCCTCTGCCCGGAAGCGCCGGCCGTGTCGCCGCTGCGGCGCGCCCTGCCGCCCTCCGGCGGCGAGAGGGCCGCCGATTCCGAGATCCTCTTCAGCGCCCTGTCCTCGCTGGTAGAGGTCGTCAAGATCCTGACGCCCGGCGCCGGCAAGGTGTATGCCCTGCTCGGCCACGAGGCGGTGTCCACGCCGGAAGGTCTGGACGGCGACGACCCCGAGGGAGGTCAGAGCGAAGCGTTGACCGCCGCGCCGCGGTCCGAGGTGGTCTTCGAGCTGGTGAGCACCGCCGGCTGCGCCTACGCGGGCCTGCCGGCGGCGGTCCGCGAGGACTTCGGCAGCCTGGCCTTCGAGCTCGCGGTCGTGGCGGCGATCGTCGAATCGAAGGGCGGCGAGCTCGACTTCGGCTTGCCGCACGGCGATTCGCGGAGCTTCGTCGTCCGCCTGCCGGTCTGCCGCTGCTGAAAGGCCGCGGACGGCTGGACCGCCGACGGCGGTCGGTGCAGTCGGTGCGGTCGGCGCCGTCGAGCGGCGGGAAGGAGGCGGGTAGGCGGCGAAAAGCTCCGGAGAGCGACGAACAGCGCCGGAGAGTGGAGGTCAGCGGCGAAGGGCGGCGATCAGCGGCGGAGAGCGGCGAACAGGAAGGCGACCGGGCAGTGGAAGCCCGGCAGGATCTCGCCGCCGTCGAGGATGCCGTCCTCGCCCACCAGCCTCTCCGCCCCGTCTGGGCGATGGATGCGCACGAGGCGCTTGGCCGGATCGACGACCCAGACGCGGCACACGCCGAGACGCAGGTAGTCGGCGACCTTGGCCCTGATCTCCCTGGGCCGATTCCCCTTCGAGAGCACCTCGACGGCGAGGTCCGGCGCGAGATCGAGGAAGGTCCGCCCCAGCCCCTCGGGCGGGAGCCGCCGGCTGGCGACGAAGGCGACGTCGGGACAGAGGACCGTGTCCGGGTCGCGCTCGAGCCAGAATCCGGATTCCCCGAAGACCTCACCCAGCCCGCGCGGATAGACATGCTGTGCAAGCGCCGAGCTGAGCCGCACGACGACCGAGCCGTGGTCGGAGAACGTGTACGTCACGAGGCGCAGCACCCCCCGGACCAGCTCGTGGGGAAGCCCGTCGTCGTCGAGCCGTGCGAGGTCGGCGGCGGTGAGGAGGGTCGAGGATGCCATGCCGGAAAGGTGCGCCATCGATTCGTTCTCATCATAGCAAGGTCGGAGTCCAGATTCCCTGGGACGCTGGCCGGCGCGGAGGTCCTCCTCTTGGATTGACGGAGAACAGCCTGAGATCTGGCAGTCGTGCCCGGGCAAGGCCAGCGCGATCGCGTCATTGCCGAGGTTCTCCGTGGCGTCACGGCTTCGGGGCGACGCCGTGATAGCGTCGCCCGCGACCCGGAGGCGACGATGCGCGATGCCGCCGCTTCTTCTTCCCGCGGTCTCCGCGGCCGGTGGCGGCGCCGAATGGCGGCAGCCGCCGCCCTGATCGCCGCCTGCGCGCTCGCGGCGAGCACCGGCGCCGGCGTCGATGCGGCGCGGGGCGGCCTGGCGGTGGCGGGTCCTGCCGCGCCGCCCGCCCAGACGCGCAGCCTCGACGATCTCGCGGTCCCGCCCGGTGCCGGCTGGGAGGCCGTGGCGGCTCAGGGGGTGAAGCTGACTCTCTCGCCGATGTCCGCCGATGCCTCCGATGCCGCCGATGCCGTCGGTGCCATCGGTGGCGCCGATGCCGCTGCTGCCCAGGCGGGCCCTCGGGGTGGGGGCGTCCGGCTCGAGATCGATTTCCAGGGGCACGGCGGCTACGCCATTGCGCGCCGTCGGCTGGCGCTCGACCTGCCGGAGAATTACCAGTTCGCCTTCTGGGTGCGGGGCGATGCGCCGCCCGAGAACCTGGAGTTCAAGCTGCTCGACGCGTCGGGCGACGACGTCTGGTGGGCGGTGCGGCGCGACTTCGCCTTCCGAGGCGACTGGCAGCGCATCGTGGTCAAGAAGCGGCACCTGGCCTTCGCCTGGGGGCCGGCCGGAGGCGGCGACATCCACCACGCCGCCGCGCTGGAGATCGCGGTCAGCGCCGGCCGGGGCGGTCGTGGGGTGGTCGAGATCGCGGGCTTCACCTTCGAGCCGCTGCCATCGCCGCATCCCTACACCCTGCGGCCGGTCGTGAGCGCCTCGTCGGCGGAGCCCGGCCGCGAGCCGGCGCTGGCGCTTGGCGGCAGCGGGTTCGTCGCCCCCTGGCTCCCTTTGGGCGAAGGGTCCCAAGGGAACCGGCCTCGGACCTCGGGTGCCTCGCCCAAAGAGAACCAGGGGGGGAGGGACGCGGTTCTGCCAAGCGCCGGCGCCGGCTGGCACAGCCTGCCCGGGGCGCCGGAGGAGCAGTGGCTGGCCGTCGACTTCCGCGAACGCCGCGAGCTCGGCAGGCTGGCGATCGGCTGGGACCGCGACGACTTCGCGACCCGGTTCGATCTCCTCACCTCCGACGACGGCGCGGCCTGGCAGGTGGCGCGGACCGTGGCGAGGGGCGGCGCCGCCGAGGGCGGCAGGAGCCACCTCTATCTCCCCGAGACCGACGCCAGGTACCTGCGGCTGCGCCTGCGGGCGAGCAGCCGGGGCCATGGCTACGGCATCCGCGACATCGCCGTCCTGCCGGTCGAGGTGTCGGCGTCTCCGAGCTCCTTCTTCGCGGCGGTGGCCAGGGACTCGCCCCGTGGCAGCTATCCGCGGGCGATCGGCGGCGAGCAGTCGCTGTGGACCCTGGTCGGCGTCGACGGCGGCCGCGACCAGGGCCTGCTCGACGAGGACGGCAGGCTCGAGGCCGGCGCCGGCGGCTTCTCGGTGGAGCCCTTCGTCCTCGCCGGCGGCGAGCTGATCGGGTGGAGCGACGTGCGCACGACCCCGTCGCTGGCGGAGGGCGACCTGCCGATCCCCAGCGTCCGGTGGCGCCGAGCCGGGCTCGCTTTCGAGGTCACGGCGTTCGCGGCCGGCCCGCCGGAGAGCCCGGTGCTCTATGCCCGCTACCGCCTGCGCAACCGCGGCGGGCGGCCGCTGCGCCCGCGCCTCTTCCTGGCCCTTCGCCCCTTCCAGGTCGATCCGCCGTCGCAGTGGCTGGGCAGGCCGGGGGGCGTCGTCGAGGTGCCGCGGATCACCTTCGACGGCCGCGCGGTCGAGCTGACGGTGGGCGGCGATCGCGCCCGCCGGGCCCTGCTGCCGCTGTCGCCGGCGCCAGCGGCGTACGGGGCCATGACCTTCGACGAAGGCGCCCTCGTCGACCTGCTGCGCCGTGGCCGGGTGCCGTCCGCCGCCACGGCCGTCGACGATCCCTTCGGCTATGCCGAGGCGGCCCTCGCCTACGACCTGCGGCTCGCACCCGGGGCCACCGGCGAGGTCGACGTCGCCATCCCGCTCGGGGCGCTCGGCTCGGAGGCCGCCGGCTCGGCAGCCGCCATCGCGCGGTCGCCGGCAAGCCTCGAGCGCCTCCGGCGGCAGGTCGCGGCAGGCTGGCGGGCGCGCCTGGGCGAGGTGGCCATCCGGTTGCCGCCTGCGGCCCGACCGCTGGCGGCAACGGTGCGCACCGCTCTCGCCCACATCCTGATCAGCCGCGACGGGCCGGCGCTGCGGCCCGGCACGCGCTCCTACGCGCGCTCCTGGATCCGCGACGGCGCGCTGATGTCGGAGGCCCTGCTACGGCTCGGGGCGACGCGCGAGGTGCGGGACTTCGCCGCCTGGTACGCCGGCTACCAGGACCCCGGCGGCAAGGTCCCGTGCTGCGTCGATGCCCGCGGCGCCGATCCGGTGCCGGAGAACGACAGCCCCGGCGAGCTGCTGTACCTGTTCGCCAGCTACTACCGGTTCACCGGCGACCGCGCCTTCCTGGAGGCCAGTTGGCGGCACGTGGAGGGCGCCGTCGGCTACATCGATGCGCTCCGGCAGCAGCGCCGGACGGCAGCCTGGCGGCAGCCCGAGAAGCTGGCTTGCTTCGGCCTCCTGCCGGAGTCGATCAGCCACGAGGGCTATTCGGCGCACCCGGTCCATTCCTACTGGGACGACTTCTTCGCGTTGCGCGGGCTCGCCGATGCCGCCGGCCTGGCCCGCGCCCTCGGCAAGGAGGACCTCGCCGCGCGCTGGGCGGCGATGCGCGACGAGTTCCGCACGGACCTCCTGGCCTCCCTGCGCCGCACCATCGCCGGCCGCGGCCTCGACTACATTCCAGGCTCGGTCGAGCTCGCCGACTTCGACCCCACCTCGACCGCGATCGCGCTGGCGCCGGGCGGCGAGCTGGCCGACCTGCCGGCGGCCGAGCTGCGCCACACCTTCGAGCGCTACCACCAGGATCTCGAGCGGCGGCTCCGGGGCGGCGACTGGACCTCCTACACGCCCTACGAGCTGCGCAACGCCGGCGCCTTCGTCCGGCTGGGATGGCGCGAGCGCGCCCAGCAGCTCCTCGCCGCCATGATGGCCGACCGCCGACCGCCGGGCTGGAACCAGTGGCCGGAGGTGGTCTGGCGCGATCCGCGCTACCCGGGGTTCCTCGGCGACCTGCCGCACGCCTGGGTCGCCGCCGAGTACATCCGCGCCTTCCTCGACCTGCTGGCCTACGAGCGCGAGTCCGACCAGGCCCTGGTCCTCGCCGCCGGCGTGCCAGCGGCCTGGGCGCAGGGCGGCGGCCTCGCGATCCGGGAGCTGCACACCCCCTACGGCACCCTCGACTACTCCCTCGTCGAGAGCGGCTCGCGCGTCCGCCTGCGCATCGCCGGCAACCTCCGCCTGCCGCCCGGCGGCCTCGCCCTGCAATGGCCCTTCACGGGGGAGGCCACCGTCAACGGCCGGCCCGCCGCGCGCCGGGGCGGCGCCGGCAGAGTCCCGGGCGAGCTGATCGTGCGTGAGATCCCTGCGGACGTGCGCCTGGTCCGCGGCCCCGGTTGAAGAGGACGGGACCCGTGGGGTGCGTGGTATTCTTGCTCCAGGTAAGCAGACTCGTGCGATGCCCACCTCGACGATCACCAGCAAGGGACAACTCACGATACCCAAAGAGGTTCTCTTCGGTCTGCTCGGCAACCCCGGCCGAGGACCGGCGTCCCTGGAAGCGATTGCTGATTCCATCCAGGGTGCAGTAGCCCAGGAGGACGAGCGGATCCGGAGCCAAAGGTGAGAGGCGGGCGCCTCGGCTAGCTTGGGTTCGCGACGTCACCTGGCCGCAGAAGAGGAGCGCCTTGCCCCAGCCGGATCGCGATCTCGAGGGCGCGTTCGAGGATTATCCGCTCACCCGGAGCGAGTACATCTCGGCGATGGTGCACTTCTACCGCGGCGAGCGGAGCCGCGCCGACGCCTGGCGCAGCCGGCTCGACCCGACGACCAACTGGGCGGTCGTGACCACCGGCGGCATGCTCTCGTTCGCCTTCAGCCATCCCGAGAACTCGCACGTCACGCTGCTGCTCGCGAACCTGCTGGTGACCGTCTTCCTCGGCATCGAGGCCCGCCGCTTCCGCTACTTCGACGTCTGGCGGGCGCGGGTGCGGATGCTGGAGGAGAACTTCTACATCCCGATCATCCGCCGCAACCTGGTGAGCCCGCGCCAGGACTGGCGGGAACGGGTGGCCGACGACCTCGATCGGCCGACCTTCAAGCTCACCTTCCTGCAGGCGATCGCCATCCGCCTGCGCTACAACTACATCTGGATCTTCCTGGTGATCCTGGTCACCTGGCTCGCCAAGATCCATCTCCACCCGACGCCGGCGACGACCCCGGCCGAAGCCTTCGAGCGCCTGCAGATCGGCCCGTTCAGCGGCTGGGCGATCCTGGCGCTGGTCGTGACCTTCTACGGCGTCTCGGTCGGGCTCGCGATCTGGGGCGGCCGCCTGCCCCATCACGGCGCCATCCACGAGGTGCGGGGGCTGGAGCGCCAGCTGGACCACTGGAAGCGCTGAGCCGACGGCCCGGCGCCGTCGCCCGGCGCCGTCCACCGCCGCGGTCGTTCTCGCACCCCTCTTGGTAGCCATCCCTCGCGGGTGGGCGAGCATCTCGCCCCGGCCGGGAACGCCGGCCCCGATGGTCGCGGCTCTCGCGGGCAGAGCCGGTCCGGGGCGGCGAACGTGGCCCGCGACACTCTTGGAGGACGAGACGATGCGAATCCGGCGCTCGATGTGCGCGATGACGTTCGCGCTCGGCGTCCTGGCCTTCGCCGCCGAGGCGGCGGCCGGGAACCTGATCTACCAAGGCGGGCCTGTCATCCCGGTGGCCAAGGCGGTCGACATCTTCTGGGGACCGAGCTTCTCGAACCCCGCCTCGCCCGACTACCAGTACGCCCAAGCCCTGATCGCGTACCGCAACCAGCTCGGCACCAATCGGGAGTACAACGTTATCACGCAGTACTACGAGATCGTGGGCGGGACCAGGCACTTCATCCAGCTGTCGAACCTGGCCGCGGGGACCCCCGATTGGTTCGACTCGTCGACGCCGCCGGTGAACGTCACGGACGCCGTCGCGCAGGGCGAGATCCAGCGCTATCTCGCGTCGCATGCCGTGGACGGCAGCACGGTGTACGAGCTCTTCCTGCCGAGCACGTCGTACTCGTCGTTCGGGGGCGAGACCTCTTGCGGTGGGCCGAGCCTCGGCTACTGCGCCTATCACAATGACGTGACTCTCGGCTCCACGGTGATGAAGTACGCCGTGCAGCCCTACCCGAGCTGCAGCGCCTGCCAGGTGTCCGGCTGGAATGCGATCGAGAACCAGGAACACTTCGTCGCGTACACCACGCGCGCGACCGTGGTCAACCCGCAATTCAATTCCTGGTACAACGCCCAGGGCTTGGACGGCGACAGCATCTGCCTGTGGTCGCCGCCGCCCTTCCTCGACAATGGCGGCGCCTATCCCTACGAGTGGTCGAACCTGGCGAGCGGCTGCGTCAAGTGGCGTTAGCCCGAAGTTGGCATCGGCCCGGCGGCGGCGCGGCCCTCACCCCTGCGGCGCGCGACGGCGGATGGTGTCGACCAGGATCAGGGCGTCGCTGCGCGGTTGCCAGTCGACCGTGTCGCGAGTGCCGTAGAGGAGCGGCGCGGAGTAGAGCGGGATGAACATGAAGTCGTCCATCAGCACGTGCATCGCATGCTCGAGCTGGGTACGCCGGGCCAGCAGGTCGAGGGTGGACTCGCTGCCCTCGATCAGCGCGTCGAGCTGGCGGTTCCGGTAATGGACGAAGTTGCCGGCGCCGTAGCCGCTCTCGGCGGCGGGGCTGTGCGCCATCGCGTCGAAGAAGTCGCTCGCGTCCCCGGAGAGGCAGAACCAGGACGCGAACGAGACGTCCGCGTCGTCCGAGAACGCCTCGATCGGCCGCTCGCGGGCGTGCACGCGGATGCCGGCGCCCAGCAGCTGGCGCGCCAGGGCGTCGACCTCGGGGCGCTTCCCCGGGCGGAGCTGTAGCTCGAGGTCGATGCCGCCCGCGTGTCCCGCGGCGGCGAGCAGCGCCCGGGCCGTGGCCGTGGAGGCCGCGGGCGGCCGGATGTCCGGAGCGAAGCCGAAGACGTTGCCGGTGACCATCTGGCCGAGCGGCACGCCCTCGCCGTGCAGGACCGTCCGCGCCAGCTCGCCGCGATCCAGGGCGAGCGAGAGGGCGCGCCGCGTCCGCGGGTCGTCGAGCGGCTGGCGGTCGCCGCGCAGCAGGAGATAGGTCACGCCGAGGCTGCGGGCCTGCCTGGCGATCCGGCACCCGCGAGAGGCGCGGATGCGCGCCAGGTCGGCGAAGCGGGGCTCCTCGACGACGTCGAGGTCGCCGTCGAGCAGGCCCTCGATCCGGGCATCGGGGTCGGGGATGGGCAGGAGCTCGACGGCGCGCTCGGGCGGGGGGCCTCGCCAGTAGCGATCGAAGGCGCGCAGGGCGAGGCGCTTGCCGGGTTCGTGGGCGGCCAGGCGGTAGGGGCCGGTGCCGACGGGCCGCGCGATGGCGGGCGGCGAACCCGCGGGCACCACCAGGACGAAGGCGATCTTGTTGAGCAGGATCGGATCCGGCCGTCGAGTGACGATCTCGACCGTGTGCGGATCGAGCGCCAGCACCTTCTCGATCGCGACCAGGTAGGCGCCGATCTCGCTCGTCGGGGCCCTGCGCGCGCGCTCGAAGCTGAACAGGACGTCGCGCGCGGTGAGCTCGCGCCCGTCGTGGAAGGACACGCCGCGCCGCAGGTGAAAGATCCAGGTGAGCTCGTCCGGGTTCTCCCAGCTCTCGGCGAGCGCCGGCCCGACGCGGTTCCCGGCATCGAACGCGGTCAGCGCATCGTAGAGGTTCCGCAGCACGGAGAGGGTCAAGAGCTCGCCCGCGTGCGGATCGAGGGTGAACGCGCCGCCGGCGAGGGCGATCCGCAGCGGCCGCTCGGGAAGGGGCGCCGGGCGGCGGCAGTGAGCGGAGAGGACGGCAGCGGTCGCGAGCGCCGCCCAGGCAAGCAGGCGCACCTTGCGCGCCGCGACGTGCGAGCGGGACGTGGCCAATGCCTCTGCCTCGAGATCTTCCAGCATTGCCGATTGAACGGAGAAAGCATATCACCCGGCCGGGAACGCCCCCCGCCGCCGGGCCACGGTAGTGGGTCAGTTTCCCCTGCGCCTCTTAGGGCGAGGCGCCCAAGCCCTGCTCGCCAACCCCTACGGCGCCTCGCCCAAAGGGGCGCAGAGGAAACCGACCCACTACCCGCGCCACGACCGCCACGCGAGCTCGAAGGAACCTGATGTACGATCATCTCATCGAGAGGAGAGCCGGCGATGGTGAGAACGTACGAGGTCGTCTCCGGAGGCGTCTTCGCAGTCGTTGCGGTCGCGCACGCCTTGCGCGCCGTCTGCGGGTGGGCGATCCAGGTCGATGCCTGGTCGATCCCGGTCTGGGCGTCCTGGGTCGCGGCGCTGGTGGCAGCCCTGCTGAGCGTGTGGGCCCTCCGGCGCGCGAAGGCCCGGCGGCAATAGATCGGCGACCGGGACGGGGACGCCGGCGGCAGGGAGCGGAGATCACCCCGCCTGGATGGCGCGGGTCGGATCGATGCGGGTCGCCCGCAGCGCCGGCAGCAGGATGGCGATCCAGCCGGTCGCGCCCAGCATCGCCACGACCGCCGCGAAAGTGATCGGATCGGTCGCGGTCACCCCGTAGAGGGATCCCTCGAGCCAGCGGGTTGCCGTCCGCCTGGCTGCTTCCTCCGAAAACACGTAGGCAACGTCCTCTATCTAAGATAAGGTAATGATGGCTGCCGCACGTTCGCGGCCGTCGTCTCTGGAGGAACCCGATGAAGAGGAAGCCATCAGCCAAGCTGCAGCTGAGCAAGGAGACGCTCGCGTCTCTCGACGACAAGGACGTCGCACGGGCGGTCGGCGGGACGGTCGGCGACACCAACTGCCTCGCATGCCCGACGAACCACACCGCGGCATGCACCATCTGTTGTCCCTGAAGCCACCGAGCCCGCGCAACGTTCCGGACGGCACGTTGCGCGGGCACCAGGCATGGCGATCGAACCCGGCGGACGGTTGAGGCGGGCGCCGCGGCCGAGAGCGGCCCCGGCGCCCGCGTGGCGCCCCCTGCTCGGGGGCGAAGCGGCGGCCGCGGCGGCGGTGGCGGTGGCAGAGCTGGCCGGCGCGCTCTGGAACGAGGCGGAGGCCGTCGCCGCCGGCCCGACCCGGCCGCGGCCGTCCGAGGGGACCATCCGCTCGGTCGCGCATCCGTCGCTCGACGGATTGGCCGGCGTCTCCCTTCTCCTCGTCTATCTCGATCGTGCGCTCGGCGCCCGCCGCGGCGGCGAGCGTCTCGCGGCCCTGGCGGCCGCGGCAAGCGCTCTCGACCGGAACGGCGACTGGGGCGAGCGGGGCCGCTCGCTGCTCGATCACGCCATCCGCGGCAGTGCCGCGATCGCCAGCTTCCCGCCGGCGCTCTTCGACGGCTTCGTCGGGGTGGCCTGGCTGATCGAGCACCTGGCGAACCTCGACCTGGCGGAGGAGGCGGCGGAGGAAGAGGCGGACGATGCCGGTGGGCCGGTCGCCGCCATCCTGCGGCAGTACCTCGGCCAGACCCCCTGGGTGCGTGACTTCGACCTCGTCGCCGGGCTCGCCGGCTGCGGCGTCCACGCGCTCGAGCGGCTGCCGCGCCCAGGTGGCGAGGACTGCCTGCGGCAGGTGGTGGCGCGCCTGGCGGAGACCGCCGAGCGCCGGGAAGGCGGCTGGACCTGGTTGACGCCCGCCCGCCTCTTGCCGCCGCATCAGCGCGACCTCTATCCTGCCGGCAACTACAACCTCGGGGTGGCCCACGGCGTGCCGGGAGCGATCGGAGTCCTGGCCGGGGCGTGGGAGGCGGGAGTCGAGCGCCCCCGGGCGTTCGAGCTGCTCGCCGGGGCGGTCCGCTGGCTGTCGGCGCAGAAGCTGCCGCCGGGAAGCGGCTCGGTCTATCCGTACTCCGTCGCGCCGGGCGTGGCGCCGAAGGTGCCGGGAGTGGCATGGTGCTATGGCGACCTGGGGATCGCGGCGTGCCTGCTCGCTGCCGCCCGGCGCGCCGGCGTTGCCGCCTGGGAGCAAGAGGCCATCGCCCTGGCGCGGCAGGCGGCGGCCCGTCGCCCGGCGCGGTCCGGCCGGCAGGACGCCTGCCTGTGCCACGGCGCGGCCGGGAACGGTCATCTCTTCAACCGCCTCTTCCAGGCCACCGGCGAGCCGAGCTTTGCGGCTGCCGCACGTTGGTGGTTCGGCCGCGCCCTGGCCCTGCGCCGGCCGGGCACGGGGCTGGCGGGCTTCAGCTACCGGGCGGCGGACGACTGGGCCGAACCGGCCCTCCTCCCGGTTCCCGGCTTCCTCGACGGAGCGGCCGGCACCGGCCTGGCGCTGCTGGCGGCGATCACGTCGGTGCCTCCGGAATGGGACCGCCTGCTGCTCGTCTCTCGTCCCGCGAGCTAGCCCTCCCTCACCCAACCGGCCTTCGCGCCGGCCGCCGCCTGGTCGAGGTGATGCTTGGCGAGGTTCTTCTCCGCCGAGATCCCGGCCAGGTACTCGATCTCCTCGCCGGTGAGATCGGGGTGGAAGAAGTCGAACAGCAGGACGAAGCGCGCTTCATCGCTGTCATTCCAAGCCGAATGGAGGAACGAATCGTCGAAGACGATGCAGCGCCCCGCTTGCTGCTCGATCTCGAAGTCCCCGACCATCAACCTGCAGCCGCGAGGCACCCGGAGCGGCAGCTGACACCTGAGCTTCGCGTTGGTGACCCCATGGTGCGGCGCGATCTGGCTGCGGGGGGCGAGCGCCGAGAACAATGTCGTGCCGAACCGCGCGACGCCGGGGATCGCGCTCAGCAAGCGAGTCGTCTCGGGGCACCAGCGGCACACCTCGTCGACCTTCTCGCCGAAGGCCCACAGGTAGGCGGCCGCCCACTCCCCCTTGCTCGTGTAACCTGGATTGACCCGGGAGAAGTCTGCGCTGGCGAGGAGGGCGGCGAATTCGGCCTCGATGACCGGGAAAGCGCTCTCCAGGGTGGCGACCCAGGGGAATCGCTGGCAGTCGTGGATCTCGCGGGTCTCGAGCCCGGGATAGAACATCCCCGGCTCCTGCAGCTTGAAATGCGACCGCAGCGGGAAGCGCCCGGAGGCGGTCGCGGCATGCTCGGCCATCGCGCTGGCGAAGAGGGCGAGGCGCGTGGGAGTGTTCGACTGGCTCTTGGCCCGCCGCAGCAGCCCGCCGGCGATCCAGGCCTCGAGGAGACGGCCGTAGGTCTCGCGGTCGATGTCCCAGCTCAGGGCGGCTTTCTCGAACGCCGCCTCGACGACCTGGGAGCGGGCGAACCCGAGGAGAAGCTCGATCTGGTCGCTCGCGATCTCGGCCAGCTCCCCGATCCTCTCGTCGTCGACCTGGAAGTTGCCGGCCGGCGTGAGACGGAAGCGGAGTCCCGCGGGAACGGCGTACGAGGATTCCCAATCCAGCTGGCTCTCGCTCATGGCCTGGAGTCGCTTCCTGGCGATGTCCCACGGCCCCGCCAGAGGAGCGGGCGGAGGCGCCGAGGAAATCATATCGCGTGCCGTGAAATTGGCGGCCGACGCCGCCCTCTGCCGTGCCAAGCAGGCGAGCCGCCACCGCACGGAGACGGCGAGCGAGGTGTAGCGGGGCGAGACACCCATGCCTTCCTGGCTCCCTTTGGGCGGGGGTCCCAGGGGAACCGAGGTCGGACTTCGGGTGTCTCGCCCAAAGGAAGCCAGGGAGACAGGGGTGTCTCGCCCGAGCCCGGGACCGGGCGCCTCACTGCGCCGTGTAGCCGCCGTCGACGACGACCGGCTGCCCGGTGATCCCGCCGGCCTGCTCGCCGACCAGGAAGACGGCGTAGGCGGCGATCTCCCGCGGGGTGAGGAGGCGGCGGATCGGCACCAGGGGGTAGATGACGTCCTCGAGCACGCGGTCCAGCGGGACGTCGCGGGTCCTGGCGAGGTCGCCGAGCTGGTTCCGCACCAGCGGGGTGTCGACGTAGCCCGGGCAGAGCGCGTTGACGGTGATGCCGTGGGCCGCGCCCTCGAGGGCGGCGACGCGGGTGAGACCGATCAGGCCGTGCTTGGCGCTGTTGTAGGCCGCCTTGCCGGCGAAGCCGACCAGGCCGTTGACCGAGGCCATGTTGAGGATGCGGCCGTAGCGCTGGCGCTTCATCAGCGGGAAGACCTTCTTGGTCGCGAGGAACGGCCCGATCAGCATCACGCGCAGCAGGAGCTCGAACTTCTCGGCCGGGAAGTCCTCGAGCGGCGACACGAACTGCAGCCCGGCGTTGTTGACCAGGACGTCGATCCGCCCCCAGGCGGCGACCGCCTGGCCGAGGGCGGCGTCGATCTCCGCCTCGCGGGTCACGTCGCAGCGCACCCCGATCGCCTCGCCGCCGGCGCCCCGGATCGCGCCGGCCGCCGCCAGGGCGGCGGGCTCGTCCAGGTCGGCGACGCAGACCCGCGCGCCCTCGCGGGCGAAGTCCTCGGCGATCTGCAAGCCGATGCCGCTGGCGGCGCCGGTCACGAAGGCGGTGCGGTGCTCGAGGGTCCTCGGCATGAGTCGGCTCCGGATCGATCCGGCGTCAGAACGAGCGTTTCACCAGCGCCAGGACCTCGCCCACGATGCCGCGCCGGAAGGAGAGCACGCAGGCCATGAAGACGCCGCCGGTGATGACGGTGACCCACGAGCCGTAGCTCGCCAGGTAGTTCTCGAGGGCGACCGCGAGGAGCGCCCCCACGAAGGGTCCCAGCGGCGTCCCCATCCCGCCCAGCAGCGTCATCAGCACGACCTCGCCCGAGCGGTGCCAGTGGACGTCGGAGAGCGTCGCCGACTGGAAGACGAGCGCCTTCATCGATCCCGCCAGGCCGGAGAGGCCGGCCGAGATGACGAAGGCGAGGAGCTTGTAGCGGTCGACGTCGTAGCCGAGCGACACCGCGCGCGGCTCGTTCTCGCGGATGGCGCGCAGCACCTGGCCGAAAGGCGAGTGAATGGTCCGGTGGATCACCCAGAAGCCGAGCAGGAAGAGGCCGAACACGAAGTAATACATCGGCAGGTTGCCCGACAGCGCGAAGACGCCGAGGAGCTTGCCGCGTGGGATTCCCTGCATGCCGTCCTCGCCGCCCGTCCAGTTCGCCTGCAGCACGAGGAAGTAGATCATCTGCGCGAAGCCCAGGGTGATCATCGCGAAGTAGATCCCGGAGCGGCGGATCGCGAGGGCGCCGAAGACCAGGCCGAGCAGCGCCGCCAGCGCGGTGCCGGCGAGGATGCCGAGCTCGATGGGCAGCCCCCAGACCTTCACCGCCAGGCCCGTGAGGTAGGCCGCCGCGCCCAGGAAGGCGGCGTGGCCGAAGGAGAGCAGCCCGGCGTACCCGAGGAGCAGGTTGAAGGCGCTCGCGAAGAGCGCCAGGCAGAGGACGTTCATGGCGAAGACCGGGTAGGTGAGGAACGGCGCCGCCAGCCCGAGGGCGACCAGCAGGGCGTACGCCCAGGCGGAGGCCGGCGGCCTGCCCCTCGGCGCGCTCGTCGCTCCCGTCGCGCTGGCCGCGCTCGCCGCTGTCGTTGCGCTCGTCGGCTTCATCGCTGCCTTCCGAACAGCCCGGCCGGGCGCAGCAGCAGGACGAGCGCCATGACGACGAAGACGACGACGTCGGAGGCCGGCGGATAGAGGTACTTGGTCAGCCCCTCGACCAGCCCGAGGCCGAGGCCGGTGACGATCGAGCCGAGGATCGACCCCATGCCGCCGATGACCACGACGGCGAAGACCACCATGATGACGCCCGAGCCCATCAGCGGAGTGACCTGGTAGATGGGCGCCGCCATGACGCCGGCGAAGGCCGCCAGCGCCACGCCGTAGCCGTAGGTGAGGCTGAACATCAGCGGCACGTTGACGCCGAAGGCCTGCAGCAGGGCCGGGTTCTCGGTGCCGGCCCGGAGGTAGGCCCCGAGGCGAGTCTTCTCGACGACGAACCAGCTCGCGAAGCAGACCGCCATCGAGACCAGGACGACCCAGGCCCGGTACCGCGGCAGGTACATGAAGCCGAGGTTGGTGCCGCCCTCGAGCGCCGCCGGCACCGGGTAGGAGTTGCCGGAGATCCCGTAGGCGTTCTGGAAGAGCCCCTCGAGGACGAGGGCGAGCCCGAAGGTGAGCAGCAGGCCGTAGAGCGGATCGAGGCCGTGGAGGCGCCGCAGGCAGAGCCGCTCGAAGACCAGGCCGAAGAGGCCCACGGCGAGCGGCGCCAGGACGAGCGCCCACCAGTAGCCGACCCCCCAGTAATGCAGCGCCATCCAGGCGGCGAAGGCGCCCAGCATGTACTGGGCGCCGTGCGCGAAGTTCACGACGTTCAGCAGGCCGAAGATGATCGCCAGGCCCAGGCTGAGCAGGGCGTAGAACGAGCCGTTGATGAGGCCGATGAGGAGCTGGCCGCTCAGGACCTGGATCATTGCGGGCCGGCGCCTCGGCTTACTTCTTCACCTGCGGGCAGGCGGGGTCGGGCGCCTCGAAGGCTTCGGCGGCCGGGATGGTCCGGATGATCTTGTAGTAGTCCCAGGGGTACTTGGACTCCTCGGGCGACTTGACCTGGGCGAGGTACATGTCGTGGCGGTGCAGGCCGTCGACGCCGATCCTGCCGTTCTTGGCGAAGAAGTCGTTCACCGGCATCTCGCGCATCTTGGCCATCACCTTGTCCGGGTTGTCGGTGCCCGCGGCCTTGATGGCGGCGAAGTAGTGCGTTAGCTCGGAGTAGACGCCGGCCTGGACCATGGTGGGCATCTTGTGGTGGCGCTCGAAGAAGCGCTTGGACCACTTGCGGCTGGCGTCGTCGCGGTCCCAGTAGAACGCCGTGGTCAGGTACATGCCCTTCGCCGTGGCCAGGCCGAGGCTGTGGACGTCCGACAGGAAGACGAGCAGCCCCGCCAGGTTCTGCTTCTTGGTGAGGCCGAACTCGTTCGCCTGCTTGATCGAGTTGATCGTGTCCGCGCCGGCGTTGGCGAGGCCGATGATCTGCGCGCCGGAGCCCTGGGCCTGCAGCAGGTAGGAGGAGAAGTCGGTGGTGGGGAAGGGCGCCTTGACGTCGCCGAGGACCTTGCCGCCCGCCGCCAGGACCACCTTCGAGGTGTCCGCCTCGAGGGACTTGCCGAAGACGTAGTCGGCGGTGATGAAGAACCAGGTCTTGCCGCCCTGGTTGACCACCGCGCGGCCGGTGCCCGCCGCCATGGCGTAGGTGTTGTAGGTGTAATGGACGTTGTAGGGGGTGCACTTGTCGCCCGCGATCGGCGTCGAGCCGGGGCCGGAGAGGAGGGTGATCCGCTTCTTCTCGGCGGCCACCGGCATGACGGCGAGGGCGGTGGAGCTCGAGACCAGGTCGGCGATGGCGTCCACCTGCTGCTCGTCGAACCACTTGCGCGCGATGCTCGAGGCGACGTCGGCCTTGTTCTGGTGATCGGCGCTGATGATCACGATCGGCTTGCCGAGCACCTTGCCGCCGAAGTCCTCGGCCGCCATCTGGGCCGCGACGAGCGAGCCGGGGCCGGCGAGGTCGGAGTAGGCGCCGGTCATGTCGGTCAGCACGCCGACCTTGACGACGCCGTCCGAGACCTGCGCGGCGGCGGGGGCGGCGGCGAAGGCGGCCAGGGCCAGGAGGAGGGCGAGGGTCGGGGTGAGGGTCGCGGCGGCAGACGTGGCGGCGGCCGATTGGACGATCGGAGCGGCCGTCGAGGTGGCGGTCGCGGCGGCGGTCGAAGCGAGGTGCCGATTGGTTCTTGCCATGGGTCCTCCCTTTCGTTGGGTGTGTCGATGGGACTCAGACGCCAAGGAATCGATGGAGCGTCTCCTCGCTCCCCTGCAGCCCGGAGCGAGGGATCATATCCACGATGCGGCCGTGCTCGATCAGGTAATGGCGGTCCGCGAGCGGGGCGACGAAGCGGAAGTTCTGCTCGACCAGGATCATGGTGAAGCCCTGCTCCTTGAGCGTCCGCACGACGCGCCCGAGCGTCTGGACGATGACGGGGGCGAGCCCCTCGGTGATCTCGTCGAGGAGCAGCAGGCGGGCGCCGACGCGGAGGATGCGGGCCATGGCGAGCATCTGCTGCTCGCCGCCGGAGAGGCGCGATCCCTGGCTCTTGCGCCGCTCGCGGAGGTTCGGGAACATGGCGTAGATCGCCTCGTCGCTCATGCCGCCGGTGCCGACCTTCGGGAGCAGGGTCAGGTTCTCCTCGGTCGAGAGGCTGGCGAAGATGCCGCGCTCCTCGGGACAGTAGCCGATGCCGAGGCGGACGACGCGGTGCGGCGGCAGGCCGATCGTCTCGCGGCCGTTCATCACGATCGAGCCCGTCCGGCGCGGGACGAGGCCGAGGATGGACTTGAGCGTGGTCGTCCGCCCCGAGCCGTTGCGGCCGAGCAGTGTCACCACCTCCCCCTTCCGCACCTCGAGGTCGATGCCATGGAGGATGTGCGACTCGCCGTAGAAGGCGTGCAGGTCGGTCACCCGCAGCAGCTCGTGATGCGGCGCGAAGGCGCTGGCCGCGGCGCCGGTCACGGCGCTGGTCACGGCTCGACCCCCTCGACGCCCTCGACTCCCTCGACTCCCCCGACTCCAATATAGGCCTCGAGCACGGCCCGATCGCGGGAGACCTCGGCGTAGCCGCCCTCGGCGAGCACGCTGCCGCGCGCCAGCACGGTGATGGTGTCGGAGAGGTCGGCGACGACCGACAGGTTGTGCTCCACCATCAGCACGGTGCGCCCCGCCGACAGCTTGCGGATCAGCGCCACCACCCGGCCGACGTCCTCGCGCCCCATTCCCTGGGTCGGCTCGTCGAGGAGCATCAGCTCGGGCTCGAGCGCCAGGGTCGTCGCCAGCTCGAGCGCCCGCTTGCGGCCGTACGACAGCTCGACGGTGTGCGCGCGCGCCTGGCCGGCGAGGTCCACCGCCTCGAGCAGCTCCATCGCCCGGCCGTCGAGCACCTCGAGGCTGCGCTGGGAGCGCCAGAACTGGAACGAGGTCCCGAGGCGCCGCTGCAGGGCGATCCGCACGTTCTCGAGCACCGTCAGGCCCGGGAACACCGCCGAGATCTGGAACGAGCGCACGAGCCCCTGCCGCGCCACCTCCGCGGGACGGAGCCGGGTCACGTCCTGGCCGTTGTAGACGATCGCCCCCGAGGTCGCGGGCAGGAACCGGGTCAGCAGGTTGAAGACCGTCGTCTTGCCCGCCCCGTTCGGGCCGATCAGCGCATGGATCGTGCCGCGTCGGACGCGCAGGTCGATCCCGGCGACCGCGACGAACCCCTGGAACTCCTTCGTCAGCCCTCGCGTCTCGAGGATCGTCTCGTCGGTCATTCCCGTCCGTGCCGCGGTGGGCCTGGCAGCGTCCCAGTCTGTCGCCGGTGAGCTGGCAGATCTTGTCACCGGAGTTGGCCGGCTACAAGGGGGGCGGAGGGAGGAGAGTGAGGAGAGCGAGGGGAGCGAGGAGCCGGCAGCTCGAGTGCCGGTTGGGCTAGAGTGGGTCGATGAGCACGACTCCCAGGCTCCTGGCGGCGCTGAGCGGCGTCCTGGCCGGGCGCGACGAGGTCGAGCTCGCCCTGCTCTTCGGCTCGACCGCCCGCGGCGAGGCTGGTCCCGGCTCCGACGTGGATGTGGCGATCCGCGGCCTCGCCGGCCACGCCTTCGATCGACTCGGCCTCGCCGCCGATCTCGCCGCCGAGGCTCGGCGCGAGGTGGACGTCGTGGACCTCGACGAGGCCAGCTATCCGATGCTGCGCGCCCTCCTGCGCGACGCGATCGTGCTCCACCAAGGTCGCCCGGGTGCCGCCGCCGACTGGCGCACGCGGGCCATCCTCGTGACCGAGACGGACCGCCCCTGGTTCGAGCGCATGCGCGACGCCTACCTGGCACACCTGGCGGAAGGTGGGCATGCGGGCATGGTTGACGCCGACCTCGTCGCGGCGAAGCTGCGCGAGCTTGGCGAACGCATCACGAGGATGCGTGCCCGCGTGCCGCCGCAGGTGTCTGTCCTCGCGGCCGACCAGGACACCCTCGAGCTGGTCGCCTTCAACCTGATGCTCGCCGTCCAGAGCTGCCTCGACATCGCCAGCCACTTGATCGCCGATGAAAGGTGGCCGGTCGCTGCGACCCTTGGCGAAGCGTTCCAGCGCCTTGGCGAGCGCGGCGTCCTCGACCGCGCGGCGGTAGAGGCCCTATGCCGCGTCGCGCGCCTTCGCAATGTCGTCGCCCATGGCTATTCGGCGGCGGCGCCAGAGCTCCTTCACCTGGCCGCCACCGCGGGTCTCGCCGACCTGGAGCGCTTCGCCCAGCAGGTCATCGCCTGGGTCCGCAAGCGGGAGCCTTCATCGACGCGTTGAGGAACTCGGCGCGCACCTAGCGGCGCCGAGGTTTGCTCCGCGCATTTTAGGCTGGCAATCCAGAGGATGGCACCCGTCTAATCGACAGACGATTGATCGAGCGATGTTCCACTAGTTCCACTATGTTCCCATCAGGGTCTATGCAGTGCATCGAGCGCTCACCCCACGGCATTAGCGTGATCGGTTGTGCTAATCGTACCTGTCCCTCGACTAGCCTACCAAGCATGACATCGAGATCGCTCACGTGAATCTCTACTCGATTGCAGCAACTGGATTTATTAAGCTCGACTGCACCTGCGGAAAGATCCGCCGCGTAGTGACCATCCACAAGAGAGAGCGCACCAAATGAAACGAACCTCGACGTCTTCCTGACTGGTGCCAGCCCAAGGATGCGCTCGTAGAAGTCAGCCGACACTGCGATATCGGAAACGCTTAGCTTCACACCTGCGGCATGGGCCTTTGGTGTCTTCTCAGTGTGCACCGCAACGGGTCTTCGTGCGACATTGGACGCTCTTTCTGAGGTCACCGCCGCGGATCCACCTTGTACCTTTCTACGGAGCTGGGTCAGGTAGAGAGTCTGCCCATCTGAAGTCTGGAGCTTCCACGCATGTACCACCGTCGAGTGCGAGTCCGAAGTAGGGTGGTGAATCTCGACCATCGAGATGCGACGCGTGCCACCGAAGTCCCGCTCTTCGCGCGAGCCGGCGAGAAGCGCCTCGACCAGCGCGTCAAGCTCCTTTGGGCGTACAATTTTATGGCCGGCCGTCTCCAGGGGGAACAGATGCGCGACAAGGCTGTTTGCTATTTTGCGTAGGTACTCGCAGTCCTGAACCACAAACCACTCTTGCGGGATCCAGTCCGAGCCAGCAAGCGCTCCGAGGAGGCCGCCAGCCATCGCTGCGATGGTATCAGTATCCGAGCCGATGGCGAATGCCGCGCGCAGCACTCCCTGAACCGGTTGAGCTGCATACCGCGCTGTCAGGTAGGTCGCCGCAGCGGCACTGACCGTTCCTGCGCCCCTTGCTGATCCAAATGCGCCGACCGCCTCCAACACCTCGCAGTCGTCGGCTAGCGAACCCGCCAAGAGCCCATCACGCACGTGAGCTAGCAGAGCGCGCATCTCCTCCACAACCTGATGCCACGTGTTCTCGTAGTTACCGACCATCTTGTTAGCTGCTTCGAGCCAGCCGTTATTCGTTGGGCTTCCAACTGGGAGTGCTCCCCAAGTTGTCGAATTATCTAGCAACACGGTCGCGAGCTCTCCGAAGGCGACAGTGTGCTTTGATCGTAGTAGCCACCACGCTGCGTAGGCATAGGCGGCTGCGCCGACTAGCGCGCGCGGATGCCCATGTGTCGCAGCGCCATCCAGCACTACGTCTCGGAGTAAATTGGTTGGTTCGTTATCAGCGGCACAATACAAAGCGTGCGAGATCACGCGCATGGCCACGCCGTTGCCACCCGCATCAAAGTACCTACGAATTGCATCGTCCTTTGCTTGCTTCCATGGCGCGACCCCACGCAGCCAGCTTTCTGCGGCTCGCTTTGTCGCTCCACCACCTCCGCGCTCATAGATGGTCCATAGGGGTAGCTCGTTGCGCGTGAAGCAATTCCACCAACCCAAGCCAGCGTGGATACGACAGCGTGCCACTGCGAGCGTAAGCTGGGTATCATCGCTGTACTCGCCAGCGCGGACAACCTCCGCGTGGGGGAAATAGCGCCCTCCGCTCTTCCGTACCCAGTCGCTAAACTGTATCGTGGCCTGCACACGCTGCTTGCCGCGCCCTCGCCCGGAGAATTCGTGGGGCCAACCTAAAGCATCTCCGGCAGCAAGAGCGATCAACGCTCCTTCTGCCCTTGCGCGCGGCGCTGCGATCGGGGCGGAGGTATCAGATGGCGTATTCATCGTGTAGCTCCAGGTTGGAAGGGTGTCTCAGCCGGAACGATCCCGACCCGCAACTTCGAACTAAGCCAGTACGGCTCAAAGAAATCCGGGGCTACGACGATCGGCGGTACCTCTACCAGGAGCTGCGTCAGACGCGCGTGCTCGCGCCTCGCCTGCGCTTGATCGAGAACAGCGACACCGATGAGATCTTCGCGGGAGACTCGATCCGGAATAAGAACCTCAGCTTGCTCATCAGTCGGCAGCCACGCTGGATGCGAGGGCGAACGTGTGTAGGTCTTTCCGTATGCACCCACAACTGACGCCCCAAACATTGAGTCGAATGCCTGAGCGCCCTCCGCAACTCCTGTTCCGGAACTCGCCGCCGCGTTGCGCGGACAGAATTTGGTTCCCGCTGCCCAGAGATGGTGTGGATTGAGCAGTAGGACAACCCAGTCAGCAAAAATATGCGCATCTTGACGAGCCTTACGGAAATACCAAGCGTTTGGGTACTGGATCGAGCAGCAGACATGGTCCGGAAAACCATCCAAACGGGCCAGGTCGGTTGCATTGAGGATTGCCTTTTCGTCCTCTTCCAACTGAGTAGAAGCGAGCAGCCCGGTCGGGTCAGTAGCGATATGAACGAGGTTCCGCGATGGAGTAAAGTGGCAGAGCCTAGCAATCCCGCGCCTGCGCGCGCTTGCCCGGATTACTGCATTCATCGCCAGCTCCTCTGAAGAAGGCCGGTGCCTGGCGGTAATAGAGGGGTAGAATCGCCAGTATGCGTGAGAACCAGATTCGACTTCGCGCGCGTTACCGCCACGTAGAGAAGCTTCACGTCCCATGCGGCGGCCTCGTCGGGTCCGAACGCCACGACGTGCGGCGGGTGCGGTAGATGCGCCTTCGAGGCGAAGGGTACGAACACAGAGTCGAACTCGAGTCCCTTCGCCGAGTGATACGTACCGTAGAAAAGCCCCGGTCCAGATGGCCATCGTGTCAGCTCTCGATGCAGGCGCTTCGCTGGTATTGAAACGCGGCGGCGTAGCTGATTCTCGGGCTCACGGTCGCGAAATAGGACTGCAACCGTCCCTGTCTCCGCGAGCTTCTGCGCACGTTGTGCTACAAACCCCATTTCCTCCACTTCGGATTTGAACGCAACCAGCGCCGGGAGGGGCCCGTCGGCGATTGGTGCCTTGGGAGCTACGAGATCCGGGACACCTTGGTAATAGGGCGTGCGCGCGATGGCGAGGGCGAGCTGCGCGATTTGCTTAGTGTTGCGGTAGTTCTCCTCGAACCTCCAAATATCTCGGTCGCTTACTGAGAGGCCGGCGGTGCGCCAAGAGAACTTGTTGCCATAGATCTGCTGGGCCATATCGGCGAAGAAGGTGAGGCTCCCATCGGCGGGAATCGCCGCCGCAAGGGAACGAAGCATGACGGGCGAAAAATCTTGCCCCTCGTCTATGACCACGTGCTTGTAGAGGCGTCTATCAGAATCGGACTCCATTTCAGAGAGGACGGTTTGTGCGAGGTCGTCCCAGTCGTACGACCTTCCGCTCGCGGTGCGGATAGCCAGGTAGCGCTCGTAGACCGAGAACGCTACAGCTCGATCGCTCTCCGACAAGCGAGAACCGAGGCGACCCTGATCCTCCGCCCGAAGGTAGTCATTGAGCGTGCGGATACCGTTCTGCGCAAGCCACCGGAATTCCTCCACGATGAATTCAACTGGGCGGTTGAGAACCGCGCTTCGTTCGCCCGCACTGATTGCTGCCTTGACGGCCTGCCGACAAAGGGCCTCCACAAGGTCCGAATCGCAGATGGAGCCATGCTTCATTTTACCCCGCCGGGCAAGATATCCGCGCGCAAACTGGTGGAAGTTGCGGACATCGATTTGACCGAGGCCTCCACTGAGAGATTCGAGGTATGCGACGAGACAGCGGTTAAACGTGACAAGCAGGGTGCGACCACCGTGAACCGTGGTTGGGTTGGCAAGGTAGACTGCGCGATGAATGGCGAGCGTGGTCTTGCCGCTCCCAGCCGTGCCAAGGACGACCGTGTGCCCATTCGCGGGCAAGCACAGAACCTCCTTCTGGCGACCCACAGGCCGGGGAAGGTGCGCGCTCACGGAAGACAACCTTGTCCCCGGGCTCGTCACCCAAGGGCTGCGATCACTGCATTTATAACCGTCAAAGCCCAAAGCCCATTCGCGTGTTTACAGAAACACGCATCGACATAGTGTTATTGTACCACAGCCCACCTTCCTCAGACCTATTCTTGGAGCGGCGCGGCACTGAGGCGGCAGCGGCATCCGAAGGCGCCTCTGAGGCCGTAAGTTGTTCTGATGGTTTACGCTTAGCTGTTGCACAGAATCGAGATCGAAGCAGTGCAGGTGATCTTCAGTCGTACCGCAGCACCACCGTCGGGTCCACATCCGTCGCCTTCCGCGCCGGCAGGTAGATCGACGCGAGGGCCACGAGCGCCAGCAGCGGCGGGGTGGCCAGGAAGGCCACGGGGTCGGTGGGGCTGATGCCGATCAGCAAGCCGGCGGCCACGCGGCTGAAGGCGTAGGCCAGCAAGATACCGACGAGGAGGCCGGCGGCGACGAGCTTCATGCCTTGGGAGAGGACCATGTTCAGGACGACGCTGCGGCGGGCGCCGAGGGCCATGTGGACGCCGATGTCGCGGGAGCGCTGGGCGACGGAGAAGGACATGACGCCGTAGATGCCCATGGTGGCGAGGACGAGGGCCAGGGCGCCGAAGAGGGCGAGCATGGAGGCGGCGAAGCGGGGGGCCCAGAGGGAGGAGGCGATCTGCTGGGCGAGGGTGCCGTTGACGACCAGGGGCATGCCGGGGGCCAGCGCGCGCACCTGGCGCAGCACGCTGGGCAGGACGGCCAGGGGGTCGCGGCGGACGTGGGCGACCAGGGTCACGTTGGTGGAGTAGGCCTGGGGGAGGGGTTGGTAGACGTAGGGGAGCGGGTCCTCGGCGACGGCGTTGTACTTCGCGTCGCGCGCCACGCCCACGACCTCGACGGGCGGCTTGCCGTGGAAGTGGAAGCGCTTGCCGAGGGGGCTCTCGTTCGGCCAGAACTTCGCGGCCATGGTGCGGTTGACGATGACCACGCCCTGGGCGCCGGCGCGGTCGGCGTCGGTGAAGCCGCGGCCGGCGACGATCGGCACGCCGGCGGTGCGGAAGAAGGCGGGGTCGACCGGGTTGACCTCCACCAGCAGGCCGTTGTTGTTGGCATTCTCGCGTCCCTCGAGGAAGACCGAGCGCGAGAACGAGCCCTGCAGGGGGCCGGCGTTCGCCAGCGCCGCGGCGTCGACGCCGGGCAGGGTGGCCACCTGCTCGCGCACGGCGCGGAAGAGCTGCTCGCCGCGCCCCTGGTCGAGGCCGTAGAGGCCGACGTCGAAGGAGACGGAGAGCAGGTGCGCCGCGTCGTAGCCGGTGTCGATGCGCTGCGCCGCCCCGAGGCTGCGGAGAAAGAGCCCGGAGGCGATCAGCGCCATCAGCGACAGCGCGACCTGGCCGGCGACCAGCGCCCCGCGCAGGCCCATGCCGCCGCGGGCGGGCGGCGTCGAGCCGGCCTGGCTCTTGAGCGCCGCGACCAGCTCCGGCCGCGAGCTCTGCAGCGCCGGCACCAGCCCGAACAGCAGGCCGGTCGCGAGCGTCACCGCGAGCGCGAAGCCGAGCACGCGCGGGTCGGCGCCGAGGTCGAGGGTGAGGGTGACCGGGATGGGCAGGGTGGGCAGGAAGGTCAGCAGCGCGTGGCTGGCCCAGGTCATCAGCACGAGGCCGAGGGCGCCGCCGAGCAGCGCCAGCACCAGGCTCTCGGTGAGCAGCTGGCGCACCAGCCGCCCGCGCCGCGCCCCCTGCGACAGGCGGATGGCGATCTCGCGCCGCCGCGCCGTGGCGCGCGCCAGCAGCAGGTTGGCGACGTTGGCGCAGGCGATGAGCAGCACCAGGCCGACCACCCCGAGGAGCACCAGGGAGGCGCCCACCACCACCTGGCGCACCTGCGGGCCCACGGCCGCCTGCGGCAGCGGCACCAGGACGGCGGTGCGTCCCTTGTTGTCGTTCGGGTACTCCTGCTCGAGCCGCCGGGCGATGGCGGTCATCTCGGCCTGCGCGGCGGCCAGGCTGACGCCGGGGCGCAGCCGGCCGATGGCGTTGACGAACAGCCCGCGCCGCTCCTCGTACCAGTTGAGCTCGGGATCGCGCTTGATCTGGCGGTTCATCGCCATCGGCACCCAGAGCTCGGGCTGCACGCCGGTGTCGGTGCCGGTGAAGCTCTCGGGGGCGACGCCGATGACGGTGAAGGCGCTGCCGTTGAGGGTGATCGTGCGGCCGACCACGCCGGGATCGCCGCCCAGCTGCTGCCGCCAGAAGTGATGCGAGACGACCGCCACCGGATGCGCCCCGAGCTTCGTCGCCTCCTCGGGCGTGAAGCTGCGGCCGCGCGCGGCGCGGATCCCCAGCAGGTCGAAGTAGTTCTCCGAGACCAGCTGCCCAACGACCAGGGTCGCCTCGGCGCCGGCCCTGGCGAAGCTCATCGGCGCCCAGTCGTAGCCGAGGATGCCGCTGAACGACCGCGCCTGCTCGCGGTAGTCCTTCCAGTTGAGGTGGGAGAGGGGGGCGGCCAGCATCGCCGGGTTCTGCGCGTCGCGGACGTAGATCGCCGCCAGCCGGCCGGGGTCCGCGACCGGCAGGGAGCGCAGCAGCAGGGCGTTGACGACGCTGAAGATGGTGGTGTTGGCGCCGATGCCGAGCGCCAGCGACAGCACCGCGACCACGGTGAACGCCGGCCGCTTCACCAGCATCCGCAGGGCATACCGCAGGTCGGCGAGCAGGCTTTCCATGGGTGGGTCTCCTGGCCGCCGGAGAGCGGAGTCGCCGGGGCCTCTCGATGAAGCATACGCCGTCGCCGGCCGGCATGTTTCACGGCCGGGCGCGGCCGCCGCCGGCCGGTTCACCTCGAGTCTGTGAAATGTGTCAGAACATTGCTCACGCAAGCGAATAACCCCTGATGAACCGCAAGGGGCAAGCGGCCCGCGGCCGGGTCTGTTCCAGGCGGCCCCGCCGCGGGCCGCCGACCCGCCCCGAGGAGAAGAGCCGTGAGCCAGCCTGAAGAGCAGGGCAAGCCTGACCGGCCCGCCGGCGGCGCGCGCAAGCTCAGGGTGCCACTGGCCCTCTTGCTCGCGATGCTGGCCGCCTTCGGCGGTTACTACTATCACTACTTCAAGCAGAACGGTGCCTCCCTCGCCGCCAGGAACTTCCGCATCCTCGCGACGCTCGGCAAGCAGGTCAAAAAGGTCGTCGAGGGCCCAGGCAAAGTGCTGAAGGGCCTGGAAGGGATACAGCCGCTGGCCGACGGCAACCTCAACCTCAATCCGGAGCAGACCTTGGCGCAGGCCCCGGACCTGCTTGGTCTCAGCTTCAAATACCAAGAGCTGAAGGCTAGTCCAGACCAACAGGATAAGAAGGCTGATCCAGACTACGAGAAGTGCAGTGCGCTACACGACATCTGCGAGACACTCGAGCCGGCACCGGAGGGGGAGGGCCAGCGTCTCAAGCTCCATCACGAGGGTGCCAGGACGCTGCATGCATGGCTGCCGCTCGACGAGCTCCTGGACCCGCTCTTTCGTCCCCACCTCGCCAGCGAGGCCTTCGATCCTTCCCGCAGGGCGTTCGACACCCTGCTGCTGGCGGACGAGAACGGACAGTGGATCTATCAGCCCGGCCGCCAGGGGTTGCCCGCGATGTCGGTCCCCCACCTGGATGTGCTGCTGGAAACCGCCCGACCGCCGCTGCCGGCCGGCGCAGCCAAGAGCCCGGCTGCGGCCTCCGCCGCGCGCTTGCAGGCCGCCACGGGGTCGAGCCAGAGATTCGACGTCGAGGTCGCAGGCCGTGACTTTGCTCTCTTCATCCAACCTGTACCGATGCCTCTCCTTGGCGTAGCGAACACCGGTAAGAAAGACCACCAACCGCCAAGGTGGCTGCTCTGCGGGCTGCTGGCGCACGAGGGAATCAAGTCCCAGAGTCTCGCGGTCACCCCGTCGTACCTGGCCGCCGCCGTGGCGATGCTGCTGCTCGCCCTGTTCAGCTGGCCGCTGCTCAAGTTCAAGCTGCTCGGCGAACGACAGCGGGTGCGCATGACCGACGTGCTCATGGCGGCCCTGTGCAGCCTGCTCAGCATCTCGCTGGTGACGCTTCTCCTGCTCGATCTCTACCATCACCACCAGCTCGAGCGGCACTCGGACCGCCAGGTCCGGACGCTCGCCTCGCGGTTGGAAATGAACCTGGAGCGGGAGATGCGCAGAGCCTACTGCCAGCTCGAGACGTTGGAGAACGCCGCCGGCTCCGGCAATCTCGAGACGTTGGAGAGTGCCGCCTCCACCAGCAATGTACAAGCGAACGGCGCCAAGCAGGACCCGCAGCAACGGCAGTGGGCCCAGAAATGGAATCAGGAGTGGGTGAAGGGCCAGGTCGAGCCCTACCCGTACTGGACGGAGTTCGCGCTCGTCGACGGTGCTGGCCAGCAGCGAGGCAAGTGGAGCAACGGCGGATGGCGCTCCGTGCACCTCAACGTAGCGCCCAGGCTGTACTTCAAGAGCGCGCTTCACGGCAGCGGTCTTTGGCAGCTGCCTTCCTGGGATGGCAGGCGCGCGGCCGCCAGCGGCGACGCCGACTGCGTCCCGCGACACGACCCCGGCAAGTTCCGGCTGGAATCGATCGTCAGCTCGATTCGCGGATCGCGGGAGGCCGTGCTCTCCAAGCCGGCGGCCGGAGCGCCGCTCGAAGAATGTGCCGCGGCGGGTTCAGCTCCATCAAGCCGAGACTGCGTGGCCACGCTCGCCTTGCCGATGCTGTCGACCATCGATCCGGTGGTCCCGGTCGGCTTCCAATTCATCGTGGTCGCCGACGACGAGACCAAAGACAACGTGCTCTTCCACTCGCACCCGGAGCGCAATCTCTCGGAGAACCTGCTCGACGAGACGGATCACGACCCGAGCCTGCGCTCCGCGCTGCGCGCGCGCCACCCGGCCACCATGGACCTGCGCTACGCAGGGGAGGCTTACAGGGCCGGCCTCGAGCCGGTCCGCGGCCTGCCGTGGACAGTCGTCGCGCTGCAAGCCCGGGGCCCGGTGGAGACCGTCAACCTGCTGGGCGTGCTCACCACCGCCGTCTTGCTCCTCTTCTACGTCGGCGCCTTCGCCCTGGCGCTCTCGGCGGTCGCCCTGCTCCGTCCAGGATACCGCGCGGGCTGGCTCTGGCCCGCTCGGGAACGGGCCAACGACTACCTGCGCCTGGTCCTGGTGTACGCGCTGCTGTGCGTCGCGTTCACGTTGGCGTCCCTCCTGCTCCCCGGCGGCGGGCAGCTGGTCGGAGTCGCCTGGTTGCTGCCGCTCCTCGCCCTGGTGCTCGGGCATTTCCAGTTGAGCAGGCGCAAGTGGCGGGGACCGCGCAAGGTCGTCGTCGTGGCCTCCGGCCTGCTGCTCCTCGGTGTCCTGCTGGCGGCGCTGCTGGTGCCCCTCGAGGCCGGCCCGGTCCTGCGCGGCACCGCAGTGCTGGCTGTGCTGGCCATGCTGGCCGCCGCATTCCTGGTCTACGCCTATCCCCGGGGCTGGGTCCGGCTGACCCGCCGCGTCCGCGTGCCCATCTCGCTGACCTACCCCGCGGTGGGGCTGCTGCTGCTGCTGCTCACCGCGGTGCTGCCGACGGTGTGCTTCTTCAAAACGGCCCAGGCCATCCAGACCGACAGCTTCATCAAGCGCGGCCAGCTCGAGCTCGCCCGGGATCTCGAGCGGCGGGACCTCGAGCGGCGGCTCCCGAAGGCGGCGGAGACGACCTCGGATCCGCTGGCGATCGACCGCATGAAGCTGGCTCGCGCGGTAACGCAGAAAGACGGCAGTCGATTGTACCCGGCCGACCGGAGCCTGGACTTCTACGGCCAGGCCTTCTTCGACACCCAGCTCGCTCCGCCCAGCGGCGATGCCGCGGGCAAGCCGCAGAGCGCGGCGGCGGCCTGGCCCGAGCTGCTCGGGCTGCTGGTTCCAACCTACTCCAACGATGCCGCGGAGATCCGCGATCTGCTGCACGGCGAGGCAACCGGCGGAGACCGGCACTGGGAGCACGTCGACGACCAGCTGGAGTTGCAGAGCTCCGGCCTCGGGCGGAACGCCGGCGCCCGGTACGCGCTCGTCTCCCAGCTGCCCCCGAGCTCGCCCCTCGCCGCCGGCCGCCCCAGCTTCGCCGGCCGGGGGGCCTTCGCGGTGGCCGCCGCCGTCCTCTTCGCCATCCTGCTCCTCGGCCTGCTCTGGGGCCTCGCCATCTTCGTCTCCAGGCATCTGTTCCTGGTCGATCTCTTCGAGCCGATCTGGTCAGGGCGGGAGGGCGACATGCCGGCCACGGTCGGCAGCAACGTCTTCCTGGTCAGCCGCCACGGAAGGTGGCGCGTGACCGAGGACGACCGGAGCTTCTTCCGCCTCGATTTCAAGCAGCTCGAAGAAGAGCCCCCCGGCTGGGCGTCGCGGATCCTGGGCGTGCTGAGCTCGGTGCGGGACCGCAACATCCTGCTCGCGGGCTTCGAGCGCCGCATCCTGGAACCGGCGTTCAACGACCAGAAGCTCGCGCTGCTCGAGAACCTGGTCAAGGACCGCACCGTCGTCGTGCTCTCCACCGTGAGCCCCACGGTCCTCTTCGCACGGCCGGAAGGCGGGGCGGTGGCGCCGGCCGCCTCGCCCGGCAGCGAGGAGCGCTGGTGGGCCCTGTTCGCCTGCTTCACGCTCATCGACGAGGACGTGCGGACCGGCCAGGAGGCAAGCTCGGAGAGCGTCACGGTCCTCTCCCTGCGGCGGCTGCGGCGGCTGCTGCGGCGGGGGCGGCGCCCCGTCGCCGCGGCCCGCGACCGCTTCGACTCGCGGCTGCTGGAACGAGAGTGCGGCACGGACCCCTTCCTGCTCCAGATCGGCGACGAGCTCGATCCCTTCGCCGCCGCCCTCGACCGGCGGCAACTGCTGGAAGAGTTTGGCGAGCGCGCGGAGAGCTATTACCGCGCGCTGTGGGCGAGCTGCTCGCGCGACGAGAAGGTGGTGCTCGGCCATCTCGCCCAGGACGGGCTGGTCAACGAGAAGAACCGCCGCCTGGTGCGGCGGCTGATGGTGCGCGGCCTGATCCGCCGGCAGCCGTACTTCCGCCTGATGAACGAGACGTTCAGGCTCTACGTCGTCTCGCCGGCCTGCAGGGGCCAGGTGCTGCACCTCGAGCAGGCGGCGGGCGCGAGCGCCTGGGACCGTGTGCGGCGGCCGTTCTTCGCCGTGCTGGTGGCTGCCGCGGTGTTCTTTCTCTACACCCAGAAGCAGCTGCTCGACAACACCACGGCGGTCGTCGGCGCCTTCACCGCCGCCCTGCCGGTGCTGCTGAAGGTAGCGGACGCCCTGGGCGCCCGCCGCGCCGGCGCGAGCGCGAAGTAGCCCGCCGGAGGCCCGCCGGTCGAACCGCCCGCCGTCGCTCCGCGGCCCCCGGCTCAGTCCGCGGCCAGCAGCTGCTCGCCGGCCGGGGCGCGCATGTTGTAGTGGGAGCTCATCACCCGGCCGTAGGCGCCGGCGCCGGCGATGAGCAGCACGTCGCCCTCGGCGGCGGGCGCGAGCTGGCGCGAGCGGCCGAGGATGTCGCCGGTCTCGCAGATCGGGCCCACCACGTGGGCTGTCATCGTCGCCGGCTGGTCGAGCCGCGAGAGATTGACGATGACGTGGTAGGCGCCGTAGAGCGCCGGGCGGATGAGCGAGTTCATGCCGGTCTCGATCCCGACCCAGGTGACCTGGCCCTTGCGCTTGACCTGGGTGACGCGGGCCAGCAGGACACCCGCCTCGGCCACCAGGAAGCGCCCCGGCTCGAGCCACAGCTCGTAGCCGGGGTTGGCGGCCTGGCAGCGGCGCAGGCCGAGGGCGAGCTCCGCGAGGTCGAGCGGCGGCTGGCCGGGCCGTTCCGGCACCGCGAGGCCGCCGCCGACGTCGAGCACGCGCACGTCGGGGAAGCGCTCGGCGGCGGCGGCCAGGAAGAGCGCGATCTCGGTCCACGCCTCGGGCGTGCGGATGCCGCTGCCGGCGTGGGCGTGGACGCCGACCACCCGCGCGCCGCAGCGCTCGAGCAGCGGCGGCAGCTCGTCGAGCTGCGCCGGCGCCAGGCCGAACTTGGATTGCAGGCCGGCGGTGCGCACGTGCGCGTGATGGCCCATGCCGCGCCCGGGATCGAGGCGCAGGAAGATCTCGCGCCGGCGGAAGAGCTCGGGCCACGCCTGCAGCGGGTGCAGGTTGTCGACCGTCACCCGCGCCCCGAGGGCGAAGCCGCGCTCGATCTCCTCGCGGCCCGCGAAGTTCGGCGTGAACAGCAGCAGCTCGCGGTCGAGGTCCGGGAAGAGCTGCAGCACGTGCTCGAGCTCGGGCGCGGAGACGCACTCGAACCCCAGGCCGAGGGAGTGGAAGAGGCGCAGCACGCCCGGGTGGTTGTTCGCCTTGATCGAGTAGAGCACGCGGTCGGCGGCGCCGAGCGACAGCAGGCGGCGCGCGGCGCGCCCGAGGGTGCCGGCGTCGTAGACGTAGAGCGGCGAGCGCTCCGCCGCGAGCGCCAGCAGCTCGCGCCGGCGCCGGCGCCACCACTGCGCGCCGCCGGCGGGGTCGCCGTTGCCGGCGTCCGTGTCCGCGTCCGGCGCCGCCTGCGCGCCGGCCGCACTTGCTGCCGCCAGCTCGCTCCAGGTCGGCCCCAGGAGCGCGGTCTCGGCGGTCTGCCCGAAGAGCAGGCCGTGGAGCTGGACCACCAGCCGCTCGCTCTGCTCCTCGTCGACGAAGAAGGTGAGGTTGAGGTCGCTCGCCGACTGCGTCACCATGTGGATCTTCAGCTCCTCGAACGCCTCCAGCACCGGGCCGAGCGCGTGCAGGATGGTGCGGATGCCGCGGCCCACCAGCGACAGCGACGCCGCCGGCGCGATGAGCCGCGGCTCGCAGAGGCCCGCCAGCTCGCGCAGCAGCTCCTGGATCGCCGCCGGCTCGACGGCGTTGGCGCCGGGATCGAGGGACACCGTGACGTTGGTCTCGGAGGTGGAGACCGAATCGATCGACAGCCCGTGGCGCGCGAAGCACGCGAAGACCTCGGCCAGGAAGCCGACCTGCCGCCACATGCTGACGGTGTCCATCGAGACGAGGGTGATGCCGCGGCGCGACGACACGGCCTTGACCTCGGGGTCGCTGGCGGGGCCGACCCGGGAGATCACCGTGCCGGCGGCCTCGGGCCGGTCGGTGCACAGGACGTGCAGCGGGATGCCGTGCCGGCGCAGGGGCGGGATCGACCCTGGATGGAGGACCCTGGCGCCGGTGGTGGCGAGCTCCTGCGCCTCGTCGTAGTCGAGCCAGCGCAGCAGCCGCGCCGAGGGGATGAGCGCCGGGTTGGCGGTGAACAGCCCGGGCACGTCGGTCCAGATCTCGCACCGGTCGGCGCCGAGCTTGGCGGCGAAGATGGCGGCCGAGGTGTCGGAGCCGCCGCGCCCGAGGAGCACCGTCTCGCCGGCGCGGTTGCGGGCGATGAAGCCCTGGGTGAGGATGGCCGCGGCCGGCTCCGCCGCCAGCCGCGCGCGCAGCTCCTCGTCGCGCTCGTCGTCGCAGGAGGCGGCCAGGTAGGAGCGGGTGGAGTGGGCCGGCTGCTCGTCGCGCGCCAGCAGGACGGTGCGCGCGTCGAGCCAGGCGGTGGGGATGCCGTTGGCGTTCAGGTAGGCCGCGCCGAGCCGCGTCGCGAGCAGCTCCCCGTAAGCCATGACGCGAGCCTTCAGCGGGGCGCCGGCATCTCCCAGCAGCGCGGCGCCGAGCGCCAGCCGCGCCAGCTCCTCGAGGTCCGCCCGCAGCACGTCGGCGGCCGGCAGGCCCAGGGCCTCGCCCAGCCGCAGGTGCCGCTCGCGGATCTCGGCCAGCGCCTTCTGGTGGTCTCCGGCCACGGCGAGCGCGAGCATCTCCTCCAGCCGGTTGGAGACGCCAGCCAGTGCCGAGCAGACGACGAGCGGCCGCCGGCCTTCCGCCAGGCGGCGCTCCACTCGCCCGGCGATGGTGGCCCAGCGTTCCGCCGTCGCGACGCTGGTGCCGCCGAACTTGAGCACCACCCAGCCGAGGTCCGCGTCCATGCGCGTCGTACGGTAGCACTCTCCGCGACGGTCCTGGCGGGGATCTGGCGGCGATCCGCCGGCGACCTGGCAAGGCGAACCGGCGGGTATTAAGCTTGCGCGACCGTGCCCCTCCCGCGGCTTGGCGGAGCGGAGGCACGCCGGCGAATGACCGCGATCCTTGCCCTGGACCAGGGGACGACCAGCTCGCGAGCGCTGGTGTTCGACGAATCGGGAGCGCAGCTCGCCATGGCGCAGCACGAGCTGCGGCAGATCTTCCCGCGGCCGGGCTGGGTCGAGCACGATCCGCTGGAGATCTGGGAATCGCAGCTCGCGGTGGCCCGCGAGGCGCTCGCCGCGGCGCGGGTCGGGGCCGCCGGCGTCGCCGCGCTGGGCATCACCAACCAGCGCGAGACGGTCGTCGTGTGGGAGCGGGCGACCGGGCGGCCGATCGCCAACGCCATCGTCTGGCAGGACCGCCGCACGGCGCCGGCCTGCGAGCGGCTGCGGCGCGACGGCCTGCAGGAGCTGTTCGCCGAGCGCACCGGGCTGACCCTCGATCCTTACTTCTCGGCTACCAAGCTGGCCTGGCTGCTCGATCACCAGCCCGGCGCCCGGGCCGCGGCGGCGGCCGGGCGGCTGGCCTGCGGCACGATCGACTCCTGGCTGATCTGGAACCTGACGGCCGGGGTACACCTGACAGACGCCACGAATGCTTCGCGGACGCTGCTCTACGGCCTCGCGACCGGGGACTGGGACCCGGAGCTGATGCGGCTGCTCGACGTCCCACCCGAGGTGCTGCCGCCGATTCGCGCCTCCGCCGAGATCTACGGCGAGACCGTCGCCGCGCTGCTCGGCGCCGCCATCCCGATCGCCGGCGTGGCCGGCGACCAGCAGGCGGCGCTCTTCGGGCAGGCGTGCTTCTCGCCGGGCATGGCGAAGAACACCTACGGCACGGGGGCCTTCCTGCTCCTCCACACCGGGCGCCGGCCGGTTCGCTCCGCTCACGGCCTGCTCTGCTCGCCGGCCTGGCGTCTTCCCGGCGGCACCGACTACGCGCTCGAGGGGAGCGTGTTCGTGGCCGGCGCCGCGGTCCAGTGGCTGCGCGACGGCCTCGGCCTCCTCCGCGCCGCCGCCGACGTCGAGGCGCTGGCGGCCAGCGTGCCGGACAGCGGCGGCGTGGTGCTGGTGCCCGCGTTCACCGGCCTCGGCGCGCCGCACTGGCAGGCCGGGACACGCGGCGCCCTGCTGGGGTTGACACGCGGGACGACGGGCGCCCACCTGGCCCGCGCCGCGCTCGAGGGGATCGCCCACCAGGTCGCCGACGTGCTCGGCGCCATGAGCGAGGACCTCGCCGGCGTCGGCGGCGTCGGCGGCGGCACCGGCAGCCATCCCGGCGCCGCGCTGGGCGAGCTGCGGGTCGACGGCGGCGCCGCGGCCAACGACCTGCTGCTGCAGATCCAGGCCGATCTCACCGGCGTGCCGGTGGTGCGGCCGCGGGTGCGGGAGACGACCGCCCTCGGCGCCGCCTACCTGGCCGGCCTGACCGTCGGGGTGTTCCGCGACCTCGACGAGATCGCCGCCCGCTGGCAGCCCGAGCGCCGCTTCGAGCCCGCCGCCGCCAGCGGCTGGCGCGAGGAGGCCAGGGCGCGCTGGGCGCAGGCGGTGCGCGCCGCCATGGCGGCCCCGGCCGGTTGAGCGGCGGAATGCTATGGGATTGACGGTCGTGTGCGAGGCCAGGAACCGGCGACGTCAGGCCAGCAGGGAGAAGCCGGCCGCTCCATCCAGCCTGCGGTCGAAGGTGACCGTATCGGCGCAGCCGGCCGCCAGGCTCTGGCAACCCAGCAGGTAGTCGGCGAGGTCGGCCCGGCCGGCCTGGAAATCGGCAAGCGCGCGGCGGACGAGACCCCGGTCCTGAACCTCGAGCAGGCTGGTGCCGAGGATTCTTTCCACGACGGCGGCGATCGCACCCCGATCGAGACCGTAGGGCCGGCCGCGCAGCGTCCAGGTGAGCTCGCACAGGGCGATGATGCTGACGAAGAAGCGCTCACCGGTGCGCTCGGCCGCTGCGAAGAGGGCGGCCACGCGTTCGCTCTGGGCCGGATCGTCCGCGGTGAGAGCGCGCAGCAGGATGTTGGTGTCGAGGCCCCTCACGCGTCGCCCCGGCGGATTCTTACGTCGTCTTCGACCAGCAGACGCGCCAGCTCCCGGTCGAGAGCTTCCTGCGGTGGCAAGCGTCTCCCCGGCCGCCGGAGCATACCCAGCAGCTCTCGATAGGAACCGGCGACCGGCTTGACCTGAACCTCGCCGTCACTGCGGATCACGAACTCGAGCCGGTCTCCCTTCCCTAGATGCAGGTGTTCGCGCACCTCTCTGGGGAGGGTGATCTGCCCCTTGCTGGTGAGAGTGGTGATCGCCATGCGAGGCTCCTTTCCATCGGTAAGGAGGATAGCACAGACCCCGCGCATCAGAGCCGGCTGGCACGACGCCCTCCTCTATTGCCGGCTGCGGCTACCGGTGATCGAGAAGAACAGGGCGAGGGCGAGGCAGGTGAGCAGGCTGGCCGTCAGGTTGACGAAGGCGAGAACGAAGGCCAGGCCGTAGAGCGGCGGCCCGAAGCGATAGCTGCGGTCGATCTCGGCGATGACGGCGGGGGAGGCGGCGCGGTCGAGCAGGCGGCGGTCGCGCGAGGCATGGCGCCAGAGGACGTTGTAGACGATCGCGATGCAGAAGTAGGTGGCGCTGTAGAGCACCGCCGCGGCCGTCGCCCCCGGGCGCCCGAGGTAGGCGGCGACCAGCGAGGTCGGGTACGGCACGAAGGTGATGAACAGCAGCAGCAGGCCGTTGAGATACAGGAAGAGATGATCGGTGCGGCGGATGAGGCCGAAGAGCAGGTGGTGGTTGACCCACATCACCAGGATGGTCAGGAAGCTGGTGAGGTAGGCGAGCAGGGTCGGCCACTGCGCCAGCAGGGCGCCGAGCAGCCCATGCGTGCCGAGGGGCCCGGGTCCGGCCGGGAAGTCCGCCGGCTTCGGCACCTTGAAGTCGAGCACCAGCAGGGTCACGGCGATGGCGAAGACGCCGTCGCTGAACGCCTCGAGGCGCCCGGTCTCCTTCCGATCGCTGTCGGCGCTCGCCCGCGTTGCCGCTTCCTGGTGCCCCTTGGTCATCGCCGCGCCGCTTCTTCGCTCTCCGCTCGCCGCTTTCCGCTCGCCGCTTTCCGCTTGCCGCCGGGGGCGCCTACCGGCGCCCGGCCGCCGCCGGCGCGCGCTCGTTCGCCAGCTTCTCGCGGTAGGCGGCTTCGGCCTGGGCGACGAAGGCGCGGTAGCCTCGCGGGTCGACGAACGGATTCGGGTTGGCGCCCTCCCGCAGGCGGCGCGCCTTCTCGGCTCCGCCGTAGAAAGAGGCGTGCGAACCGAGGAACACGTCGCAGGGCAGCGCGGCGAGCGTCGCGAAGGTGCGCTCGTAGTCGCCGGCGATGCCGGGATAGGTGGGATGGTCGAGCAGCCGGTAGCCGGCCAGGACGGAGGTGCTGCCGACGAAGACCACGTCGTAGCGCCTGCCGCCCTCGACGACCCGGGTGCTCCAGGTGGTGCAGCCGCGGGTGTGGCCCGGGGTCAGGTGGGCGACCAGCGTCGTGTCGCCGAGCGTCACCGCCTCGCCGTCGCGCAGCAGGCGGTCGACCTTGACCGGGGGGAAGGCAAGCCTGTCGCCGAAGAACGGGTCGGCCTTGCCCCCCGCCTCCAGCAGCGGGGCGTCCCCGGGGCTGGCGAACAGCCGGGCTCCGGTCCAGGCCTTGAGCTGCGCCAGGCCGCCGGCGTGATCGAAGTGGGCGTGGCTGTTGAGGATGATCTTCACGTCGCGCAGCTTGAAACCCAGCCGCGCGATGTTGTCGCGGATCTGCGGCGCGGTCTCCACGAAACCGCCGTCGAGCAGGATGAGGCCGCGATCGGTGGCGAGCAGGAACGCGGTGACGTCGCTCGCGCCGACGTAGTGGAGATTGCCCAGGATGCGGAACGGCGCGACCGGCTGGTTCGACGCTCGCGACGCGGGGTCGGCCTGGCTGGTGAGGCTCGCCGGCGCGAGTAGCGCGGCGACGCCGAGCGCGACGACGCCGAGCGCGACGGCCGGCAGGAGGCCGGCGGCGGCGCGGCGACAGTCCGCGGCAGGGCGGGGGGGCGGCGGCAGCTCTCCATGCATCGCAAGTCCCTCCTCGACGCGGATCAGATCTTGAACCGGGCGACGGCTCCCACGGTGACGGTGCCGGTGTTGACGCCCCGGAGCTCGTTCCAGGCGTGGAAGTGGTAGTTGGCGTTGACGTCCAGGCGGATACGGGGGAGCAGGTGGAGATCGAGGCCGACCCGCGCCGCGTAGAAGGGGCTCGAGAAGTCGTTGCTGAAGTCCCGCGAGTAGATGGTGCCGATGCCCAGCCCCCCGTACACGAAGCCGCCGACGAGGACGAAGGCCTGCGGCGCGATCGCGTAGTGGCTCGAGCCGCCGAAACCCTTGTCGAAGTACTCCGCGTCGACCTCGAGCTTCACCAGCGGAACGAGGCCGTACTGGTAGGAGAGCAGGTAGGAGACGCCGCTGCGCCGGAGGTTGCCGAAGCCCTCGCTGTGCAGGTCGTCGACCGTCCGCCACGAGTGCAGGCCGAAGCCGATCGACGACTCGGCCACGGCGGGCCGCGCGGCGGCCGCCCAGCCCAGGGCGATCAGCGTGAGCAGCAGCGGGGCACTCTTCGGCAACCTTGGCATCGTCATCACCTCTCGCGCGGGCGGGTGGAGGCTCGTTCCCCCGGGAGACGATATCGCGGTAGTGGGTCATTTTCCCCTGGGCCTCGAGAGGTCCCCGGTGTGATAGCCTTGCCGGTCTTTGAGCGGGGTTGACTGGGAACAGGAAACCGATGGGAGCCGGCGATGAGTCAACGTCTTACTCGTAAGGACATCAAGCGCGACGAGTTCGCCTCGGCGGTCGGGCGCGGCGTCGACTTCGCGGAGAGCCACACGCGGGAGCTGATGCTGACCATCGGCGCCGTGCTGGCGGCGGTGCTGATCGGGATCGTGGCCTACTTCTACGTCGGCCATCGCTCGGGCCTCGCCAACCAGGCGCTGGCGGCGGCGGCGAAGGTGTACGGCGCGCCGATCGATCCCACCGGCGCCAAGCCGAACGATGCCGCCGAGCCGAGCTTCGCCAGCGATGCGGCCCGCCAGGCACGCGCCCGCCAGCTGCTCGAGCGGGTGCGCGACGACTACCGCTGGACCGATGCGGCCGACGTGGCCTCGCTGTACCTGGCGGACCTCGACGCCACCAGCGGCAAGGTGGCGGCGGCCCGGCAGCTGTGGAGCGACTTCGTCAAGAAGCACGGCGACCACGTGCTGGCCGTCCAGGCGCGCATCGATCTGCTGGAGCTCGACCGCAGCCAGGGCAAGGGACAGCAGGTGGCGCAGCAGCTGCGGGAGATGCTGGACCAGTCGGATGCGCCGCTGCCCCAGGACGTGACCCTCTTCCAGCTGGCGATCACTCTCGAGCAGCTCAACCGCGACCAGGAAGCGGTCCAGACCTATCAGCGGCTGGTCGACGAGTTCCCGCAATCGCCGTACCGCCAGACCGCGCAGCAGAAGGTCGCCGCCCTCGATCCCTCGCGGGCCGCGGCCGGCGCCGGCCAGCTCGTCGGCCTCGGCGGCTTCCCGCCCTCCTGACCCGGCCCCCGGGCAGGCGGACGGTAACCGCCCGCCCTAGAACGACCGCTTGCCGAAGTTGAACGCCAGGACGGCGAGATCCCTGCCGTCGACGATGCCGTCGCCGTTGAAATCGCAGACGAGCTGGAAGTTCGGGTCGTAGCGGTGGGCGCCGAAGCAGGGGGCGAAGAGGAGCAGGTCCACGCCGTCGACGATGCCGTCGTGGTTGAGGTCGCCGGGAAGGAAGAAGGTGCCGACCACCTCGAAGGTGGCGACCGTGCCGGTGAAGGAGTTGGGCGGCGTGGCGAGGTCCCGGGCCTGCAGGCCGATGGAGACCACGCCGGCGAGCGGCGCCGCCGGCTGGTAGACGAACTGGAGCCTGCGCTGGTCGCCCGTCGGCGTCACGGCGACCGCCTGTCCGTCGATCAACAGGTGGGTGTTGGCGACGTCGATTCCGGCGCCGAAGTCGAGCACGTCGAGCTCGACCGCCACGTTCGCCGGGACGTTCTGCTGGCCGTCGCCGGGGCTCACCGTGCCGATGACCGGCGGCACGCGGTCGGCGCCGGTCATGGCGTTGGCGAAGGTCTGGGCGATCAGGTCGTAGCCGGCGCCATTCGGGTGCAGCTTGTCGCCGCCCCCCAGGTAATCCTGGGACATGGCGTCGGGCGTGAGGTAGAAGAAGACCTCGAACGGGTCCGCCAGCGTGCGGCCGCGTTCCCAGGCGAGCTCGCGGATCGCGCCGGCGAGGGTCGCGGTGATCATGTTGGTCGGGTCGGTGTCGGCGGTCTGCAGGCGCGGGACGATCGTGGCATGGACCGCCGCGATGCCGACCGTCTCGGCCTGGTCGGCCATCATGTCGAGGTTCTGGACGATCGTGTCGACCGAGACCTTGGCGTTGATGTCGTTGGTGCCTTCCATGAAGAGCACCGCGGTGATGCCGGGCTGCAGCACGCTGCCGATGCGCGTCAATCCCTCGCCGGTGGTCTCGCCGAACATGCCGTCGTTGATCACGGTCACCGGCACGTTCAGGTCCGTGGTCAGCAGGGCCTGCAGGCGGCCGGGATAGCCGATGCCCTTGGGGTCGCCGAAGCCGGAGGTGATGCTGTCGCCGAACGCGACGTAGGTCTGGGGCGTGGCGTCCAGGGGGACCGCCGCCGGCGCGCGGCGCTGCCCGGCCGGTGCGCGGTGCGGCCCAGGCAGAGCGGCGACGGCGGGGGCGGCGGCCGGCGGTTGCCAGGGTTGCCACGAGGAGGTGCGTTCCGGGCCGCCGCCGGGCCAGGAGAAGATCGCCCGGTCGCCGGTGCCGGCGAGCGACGGCCGGTCGAGCGCGCCGGCGCCGGCCTCGCTGGTCTCCGCCAGCCGGGGCGGGTCCGCCGCGACGGCCATCCGCAGCGGCCGGCCGGCGGCATCCAGCTCGAGCGCCGCCCAGCCGCGCGGCTGCGCGGTGCGGTACAGGAGCCGGAGGCGGTCCGTGCCGGGTGAGGTCTCGAAGCTGGGGTACAGCGAGCCTCCCGGGGCGGCCACCACCGGTTCGACGAAGCGGCCGTCCTGATAGCGCGCCACCAGCAGGCGGTAGCCGTCGCCGGCCAGCTGGCTCCAGGCGACCAGGGCGCCGCGTCCGGCGGGGGCCAGGACCGGCGTGATGTCGGGCACCCGGTTGGCGGTCAGCTTGCGCGGCGCCGTCCAGGCCCCGTTCCCGTTCCCGCCGGCGCCGGCGCTCCAGACGATCTGGTCGTCGTGGCCGTCGAAGGCGCTCCAGGCGAGCAGCCAGGAACCGTCCGCCAGCCGGCAGGCGGCGAGCGCCACCTGGCTGCCCTGCCCCGGCGCGGAGACGGTCCGCGGCGCCGACCAGCCGCCGCCGTTCCAGGCGGCATAGCGCACGCCGAGCGCGCGCGGATCGTTCCCTTCCAGCCAGGCCAGCCCGGCCAGCCGGCCGCCGGCGACCAGCGGCAGCGGCTCGGCCAGGAGCTTGCCGATGCGCCCGGCGGGCGGTGGGAGAGTCACGGGCCGCGAGGCGGCCGCGGCGGCGGTGTGCCGGCCACCGGCCTGGCCGCCGGGAGCGCCGGCCGCGCCGGTCCCGCCGGCCATGCCGCCCGCCAGGAGCAGCAGCTCGCGTGCGTCGCCGGCCGCGCCGGCTGTGCTGCCGGCGGTCGGCGCGCTGCCGGACGTCGGCGCGGTGCCGGCGGCGATCCACCCTCCGGCGAGGGGTGCCGCCGCGTCCAGCCTGGCGCCGGGCGGCAGCGCCAGCGAGACCAGCTCTCCGCTCGGCAGCTCGAGGCGCGCTCCGCCCGCGGCCGCGCGCAGATGCAGGGGGAGCTCGGACGCGGCCCCCCAGGCCGGCGCGGCCGCCGCCAGCTGCGCCAGCACGACGGCGACGGCGTGCCGGCGGCGAGCACGTCTCCAGAGCGGGTCCAGGCGCCGCGGGACTGTCGACATAGACGGGGAATCCTAAGGCCGCCGGGAGGGCGAGTCAAACTCCGCTAGGCAAGGGAGGTCCGGCACGGGGAGAGACGACACACCCATCGGTGGCCACTCGCAGACCCCGATGGGCGAGAGGCGGAACCGCGGCCACGCCTGATCGCGGCGCGTGGCCGGGTACCGGGTGGCGGAGCGCCGCCCCGGCCTCTCCCGCAGCGGGGAGAGGCCGGGGCGCGGCAGGTACGGGAGCTATGGAGGCACGAAGTGGTTCGCAGCGCAGGCGCTGTCGAGCCGGATCGCGTCGATGCCGACGCCGAAGTGCCCGTTCGACGCCAGCGTGTAGACCACCCAGGCCTGGGCCGCGGCCGGATCGACCGGCGGGACGCTGCCCGCGCAGGCGACGGTCGTGTTCAGGTCGAGGAAGAGCCAGCCGAAGTTGAACCCTGCCGGCA
>Ga0070709_10000050_pt1 | contig 92617 bp, 81 predicted proteins | sample LARL51metaG_FD_65449 | JGI IMG/M metagenome (GOLD analysis project Ga0070709, IMG submission 65449) | Corn, switchgrass and miscanthus rhizosphere microbial communities from Kellogg Biological Station, Michigan, USA - LAR L5-1 metaG | ecosystem: Host-associated > Plants > Roots > Rhizosphere ... | reverse complement strand
GGTGGCGGCGGCCGCCCACCAGTCCGTCGGCGCGGCCTACGCGGCCGCCGGCCAGATCACCGCCCTCGGCCACCCCGCCCTCGGGCAGGCCCTGCACCACGCCTCCACGAACGCCTTCCTGCGCGGCCTCACCATCGGCGCCCTCGTCGCCGGGGGCGTGGCCGCCGTCGGAGCCCTCCTCGCCGCCCGATTCCTGCCCGCCCAGCCTACCCAGACCGCTCAGCCCACGGAGCTGGCCCAGCCAGCCAGCCCGGCGGCCAGTGCAGCCGCGATACTCGCCGGCGCGCACGAAACCCGGGCCGAAGCCGACCCCGCCCCGGCGCCTCGCCCCGCCCCGGGCAACGGATCACGACCTTGACCAGCAACGACTGTGCCGGCCACGACCATGCCGGCGACGGCGCATCCGCGAACAGCGACGGCAGCACATCTCAGGAGGCATTCATGTCCAACCTTCGCCCGCTCCTCGACCGCAACCGCACCTTCGCCGCCAGCGGCGCCCATACCGGGCTGGAGATCATGCCCCGCCAGCCGGTGTTCCTCGTCACATGCCTGGATCCGCGCGTCGACCCCGCCGAGTTCCTGGGAGTCGAGCTCGGGGACGCACCCGTGATCCGCAACGCCGGCGGCCGGGTCACCGAGGAAGTGATCAACGACATCGCGTTCATCAGCTACCTCGCCAGGATGATGATCCCCGACGGACCGCTCTTCGAGGTGGCCGTGATCCATCACACCGGCTGTGCCACGGGATTCCTCGCCGACGCCGGGTTCCGGTCCGACTTTGCCGCGCGCACCGGCCTGGACGAGGCCGAGCTCGCCGCGAAACCGGTCATCGACCCGGAGGTCACCGTCCGCGCCGACGTGCAGCGGCTCTTGTCTTCGCCGAAGGTGCAGCCGCAGATCAGCGTCTCGGGTCACGTCTACGACCTCGATACCGGACTGGTCACGACCGTCGTCGACCCAGCTCAGCCGCAGCCGGCCCAGCGTCCGTCAGCCGGTGAAAGGCTCAAGGCCGACTTCTAGCCCTGGCCGCAGGCCGCGCGCGGCGCGGCGCTGGACGCCAGGCGGCCCCGCGCGGTGCCCCGGGACCGCCTGGCGCAACTCGGTTCCGCGCGCCGCCGCGGGGGGAATACTGTGACAGGGCCCCGGGGGGAAGGACCTGCAATGACCGCAGCCGCGCATGACACCGTGGTGGACCAGATCGGCCAGACTCAGGCGCCACTGCCGACCTCCATCGTCGTTCTCCTCGGCCTGGCCGTGTTCGCGGTGATCATGTTGCCCACGTGGCTGCTGTTACGACATGCGACCACGATGGCGCATGAGGGCGCGCACGCGCTGGTCGGCTGGGTCTTCGGCGGGAAGATCAAGAGCGTGACCCTGCAGCCAGACGGCAGTGGGCTTACGAAGGCGTCCATTGCCAGCAACGCGGGTGACCTCCTTTCCTCCCTCGCGGGCTACATCGGCCCAAGCGTCTTCGGCCTCGCCGCGGCCAAGCTGATCTCGATCGGGCACATCGTCGCGGTCCTGTGGCTGACCCTGTTGCTGCTCGTCGCCCTGCTGATCACGGTCCGCAACTTCTTCGCCCTCTGTGTCGTCCTGGTCACCGGCTTGCTGCTGTACCTGTGCGCCCGCCAAGCGAGCGTCGGCGCGCAGACAGTGCTGGCCTACGTCATCACGTGGTTCCTGCTGCTGTCCGGCCTGCGGGTTGTGCTCAGGTACAACGGGCAGGAAGGTGACGCGCGCGACATGGCTAAGAGCACTCACCTGCCCTCTTGGTTGTGGGTTGGGGTCTGGCAGCTGGGCGCGGCGGTCGCCCTGGTGGCCGGGGCCAGGCTGCTGCTTTGACCGCTGCCGGCGTCCGGCCCGGCGGCCGCGTATCGGCATCTCAGCCCGGCAGGCGATTTGGCTCCGCGGTGCTGGCCCCGGAGTGTCAGCTTGCAGATAACCAGGCATGAACTATCCTGGTAATTTGCTACGGTCAGCTATATAGGCACAGGGATGTGAACTGAGTGGACTTCCTGAAAACCCTTTTCAGCGCCAAGGGTCTTCTCATCGCGATCTACATTTTGATCGGGGTTTTTACAAATACCGCATCTCCTCATTTGCCGACCACAGCCGGCAGCCTATCGTCACTGCACAGCTGGGCTCAGTACATCATTTCCGTCCTTGTCTGGCCCTTGGCTCTGTGGCACCCCACCTTCACGGTGGGTAAGTGGATTCCCTGAGCGCTCATCGCACTGATCGTCTCCGCGCGGCCACGGGGACAGCGGCCAGGACCGTAGCTCCGGCCCTTACCCGTTCCTGAACTGAAAAGACCCGAGGCTAGTGCCTGACGTAGCCGGCCAGGGCAGCCAGGTAGCGGGGGTTGAAGCCAGCCAGCCCCGCCCTGAGCTCATCGCTGGGATCGCCGTAAACGCTCATTCGGGTAGGAGTGCACATACCGAGAAAGCGAGAGGCGAAGTTGTCGACGAACCGCTGTACGTGGAACATGCCCGCGGCTGAGTCCCGGTAACGCTCGTAGATGTGTACGTCGTTGCCGTCGATGAACCATTCGAAACCCAGCTGACCGGGCTCAGCCGACTTATTATCGGCGCTTGTCTCGCGGGCCAGGCACTGAAATCGTTCAGCGAGTCCGGCTTGACCGCCGCTTCAAACACCCATGAAATTTCTGTACTTATGGTTTAATCCCTTTGTTCGTCCTGCTTGGCCCGGGAACTTCGGGCACGCGACCGCAGCCTGGTCCAGGCGATCGGCATCTAGCCAGGTCAGACGGCATCTGCGCCGCGCGGCAACCGCGATCTCCGGGTCTTCCTCCCGGGTCAGCGCCGGGTCGCGGCGCATGCACATCCGCGGCGCGCACCGGTTCATTCTGCCGCGGCGCCGCCGTCGAGCGGGTGATGGCAGGCGGCCAGGTGGCCTCCGGTGCCGTGCTCAACCAGCGGCGGCTCCTGCTGGGTGCAGATCTCGGTCGCGTACCGGCAGCGCGGGTGGAAGCGGCAGCCCGAGGGCGGCGTGATCGGGCTCGGCACGTCGCCCTCGAGCACGATCTGCTGCCGTTCGGTGGCGAGATCCGGATCCGGGATCGGAACCGCCGACAGCAGCGCCTCGGTATAGGGATGGATGGGCCGTTTGTAGAGTTCTTCCCCCGGCGACACCTCGACGATCTTGCCCAGGTACATGACCGCGATCCGGTCCGACACGTGCCGCACCACGCCCAGGTCGTGGGCGATGAAGATGTAGGTGAGGTGCAGTTCGTCCTGCAGGTCGTCGAGCAAGTTGATCACCTGCGCGCGGATCGAGACATCGAGAGCGGAGACCGGCTCGTCGGCGATGATCAGCCTCGGCCGCAGGGCCAGCGCCCGGGCGACGCCGATCCGCTGCCGCTGCCCGCCGGAGAACTCATGCGGGTAGCGGTTGATGTGCTCCGGCGACAACCCGACCAGTTCCAGCAGTTCGGCCACGCGCTGCTTGATCTGTTTGCGGTTGCCGCGCCTATGGATACGCAGCGGGTTGGAGATGATCGCGCCTACCCGCTTGCGCGGGTTGAGCGACGCATACGGATCCTGGAATACCATCTGCAGTTCACGCCGGACCGGCCGCAGCTTGCGCCGGGACAGGCGGGAGATGTCCTGGCCCTCGAACACCACGGTTCCGCTGGTCAGCGGGTACAGCCGGGCGATGCACCGGGCCAGCGTGGACTTGCCGCAGCCCGATTCCCCGACCAGCCCGAGCGTCTCCCCGGCGCGCAGTTCGATGCTGACGTCATCCACCGCGTGCACCCGCGCGACCTCGCGCTGCAGCAGGACCCCCTTCCTGACCGGAAAGTACTTTGTCACGTGCTCGGCGCGCAGCAGCAGCTCTCCGTCCAGCATCCCCTCTCCGTTCGCGCCGGACGTGGCGGCCGCCGTAACGGGGGACGTGGCGGTGGCAGCGGACGAGGTGGCCGAGGGCGAACCATCCGCGGGCAGGTCAGCCGCCGGCGGCCCGGCGGATCCGGTCATTTCGCTTCCTCGATCAGCTCCGGGTGGATGGTGGTCTCACGCAGTTCCTTCTTCCTCTCGATGTCCAGGTGGCACGCGTCCAGGTGACCCTCGCCGACCTTGGCCAGCAGCGCGGGCCGCTCGTCGCACCGGTCGAACCGGTGCGCGCAGCGCGGGCCGAACGCGCACCCCTCGGGCAGCCGGAGCAGCGAGGGTGGCAGCCCGGGGATCGTCGAGAGCCGTCTGGGCTTGGGCCGGTCCAGCCGGGCGATGGAACCGAGCAGCCCCCAGGTGTAGGGATGCTGGGCGTCGTAGAAGACGTCGCGCCGGTCGCCCTGCTCGACGATCCGGCCCGCGTACATCACCGCGATCCGGTCGGCCAGGTCGGCCACCACCCCCATGTCGTGCGTGATCAGCACGACGGCGGTGCCGAAGTCGTCCCTCAGCTTCCTGATCAGGCTGAGGATCTGGGCCTGGATCGTCACGTCCAGCGCGGTCGTCGGCTCGTCCGCGATCAGGATGTCCGGGTGGCAAGAGATCGCCATGGCGATCATCACGCGCTGCCGCATGCCGCCGGAAAACTGGTGCGGGTAGTCGTTGACCCGCTGGGCGGCGTGCGGTATGCCGACCGCGGTCAGCAGCTCGATCGCGCGGGCGTGCGCGGCCTGCTTGGAGATCGGCTCGTGGGCCCGGATCTGCTCGGCGATCTGCCAGCCGATCCGGTACACGGGGTTGAGCGAGGTCATCGGGTCCTGGAAGATCATGGCGATCCCGGAGCCCCGGATCTCGCGGATCTGGTCGCGGGTCAGCTTCATCAGGTCGCGACCCTTGTAGACCACCTCGCCCTCGAAGTGCGCGTTCGGGTCGTTGATCAGCCGCATCACCGACATCATCGTCACGCTCTTGCCGGACCCGGATTCGCCCACGATGCCTAGCGTCTCGCCTTCGGACAGGGACAGGGACACGCCGTCCACGGCCGGGATCACGCCGTCCTCGGTCCGGAAACTGACCTTGAGGTCGCGCACCTCGAGCAGCGGTTCCGCGCTCATGTGGGCCGGATCCTCGGGTCGAGCCAGGCGTAGGCGATGTCGACCAGGGCGTTGACCAGCACGATGAAGAACGCCCCGTACACCACGGTCGCCATGATCGTCGGCAGGTCGAGGTTGGTCAACGCCTGGTAGGTGAGGTAACCCACCCCGTGGATGCCGAACACCACCTCGGTGAGCAGAGCCCCGCCGGCCACCAGCGCGCCGAAGTCGAGCCCGAACAGGCTCACGAACGTGATCATGGACGTCCGCACGTTATGCCGCATCAGCACCCGCCGCTCGGTGAGCCCCTTCGCGCGGGCGGTCCGGATGAAGTCCTCGCTCTGCGTCTCGATGAGGTTGGCCCGCAGCACGCGGCCGTAGAACCCGATGTACAGGATCGACAGCGTGATCCACGGGAGCACCAGGCCCCTGAACCACAGCGCCGGGCTCTGGGTGAACGGGGTATACCCGAGCGGGGGCACCCAGCTGAACAGGAACGTACTGTGCAGGCCGCCCTGGCTAACCATGTTGACGATCTGGCCCACCCAGAACACCGGCGCGGAGACGCCGATCAGGGCCACGACCATCAGCAGCGGATCGAAGATCGTGCCCCTGGTCAGGGCAGCAGCGATCCCGACCGCGATCGCAAATATCACCCAGAGCACGGCGGCGCCGAAGACGAGCGACAGGGTCGCGGGGGTGGCCGCGAAGACCTCCTGGACGACCTTCACGCCCTGGTTGGAGTAGGACACCAGGTCCCGGCTGATGAACAGGCTCTTCATCATCAGGCCGTACTGGACCGGAAGCGGCCGGTTGAGCCCGAACTGCGCCCGGATCTCCGCTATGGTCTGCGCGCTCGGGTTGCGGCCCGCGATGGCACGGGCCGGGTCGACGCCCGGGGTCTTGAAGAACAGCAGGAACACGACCACCGTGATCACGAACATGACCAGCACGGACCACAGCAGCCGCCGGACGATGAACGTCAGCACGAGCGCCGGCCCGCCACTTAGCCCTCCACCCGCAGCTTGGCCCGCGGGTCCAGGGCGTCCCGTACGCCGTCGCCCAGCACGTTCAGCGACAGCACCGTGAGCAGGATCATGATCCCGGGAGCGATCGTCACCCACGGCCGGGTGTACACCAAGCCGGTGCCGTCCTGGATGATCGTTCCCCAGCTGACGTTCGGCGGCTGGACGCCGATGGACAGGAACGAAAGCGCCGACTCGGTCAGGATCGTGGTGGCGATCATCAGCGGGAGCAACACGATCACCGTGGACACCACGTTGGGCAGGATCTCGGAGAAGATCAGCCGCAGGTTGGACGATCCCTGGGAGACCGCCGCCTCGACGAACTCCTTGTTGACCACCGAGAGCACCTGGCCGCGCACTGGACGGTACACGTACGGAATGTAGATGAACGCGATGATGAGGGTGGGCACCCACAGGCTCGTCGCACTGACGTGCACCGGACCGAACTGGAACCCGTTGTTGTGGGTGAGCAACTCGGTCGAGATCGATATCGCCAGCAGGTACACCGGGAAGGCCCAGATCACGTCCATGAGGCGGGACAGCAGGGCGTCCGTGGTGCCGCCGAAGAACCCGGCGATCAGGGCGACCACGGTGGCCGCGATGCAGCATAGGACCGCGGAGCCGACCCCGATCAGCAGGGAACTCCGCCCGCCATAGAGCAGCAGCGCGGCGACGTCCCGGCCGGTGCTGTCCGCGCCGAGGAAGTAGTGGCTCAGATCCCAGGTGGGCCCGATCGGCGTTTCGCCCAGTCGCAGGGCCCCGCCGCCCTGCTGCATCACGGGTACCACCTTGCCGTTCACGACCGTGTGGCCGTTCAGGTTCGGCACGAACGGGTTCACGTGCGCCACGTCGTGCGCGTACAGCGGCGCGGCCAGGCACAGCACCACGATCAGCAGGAACAACACCAGCGAGGCCATCGCGATGCGGTTGCGCCACAGCCGCCGGGCCGCCAGCGCCCACGGGTTGCGTCCGGCGATCGCCGGACGCAACTCGGTGTCAACCTCAACCTGCTCAAGCAGAGTGGCCATGTGGCTCCTCGACCAGGCTCCGGCTTACTCGGAGCCTACCCTTGCCACAGCCTGTCGATGAGGATGTTCCACTCCGGATTCCACTGGTAACCGTGCACGTTGCTCGACAGCACGTCGATCTGCTTCGGGTTGAACAGGTCGACCCAGGGCGCCGCGTTGGTGTCCTCGTGGTCGACCTGGGTCCAGAGCCTGGCGGCCTCGGACGGGTTGGTGGCCCCGGCCGACTCGGCCTGATTGATCTGTGACTGGATGTTCTTCTGGCAGAACGCGGCGATGTTCGGGCTGGCGTCGCTGTTGGGGTGGATGCTGCCGCAGCCGAGCAGCACGTTCAGGAAGTCCGAAGCCGCCGGGTAGTCCTGGTACCAGCTCGAGTAGGCGACGTTCCACTTGCCGGAGTTGGAGGAGTTCTGGACGAACGGGTACTGGATGCTGGACGACAGCAGCTGGGGTGTGGCCTTGTAGCCGATCGCGTTCAGGTCCGACACCATCTGCTCAACGAACGCCTTGTCGACCTGGTCAGTAAGCCCGTTGACGACCACCTTCATCCCGGCCGTGCCCGACTGCTGCACCAGTTGCTTTGCCTTGGCCAGGTCGGGGCCGGTCCACTTCGTGTGGCTGGAGCCCGCGGTGTACGGGCAGTACGCCGCGTAGGAGGGGAAGTTGGGCGGCAGGACCTGGCAGGTCGGCACCGCGAGCGACGGACCGCCAAAGATCTTGACGTAGGCGGTGCGGTTGGCCGCGTAGTTGATCGCCTGCCTGGCCTGCAGGTTGTTGAAGGGGGGCCGTTTGGTGTTCAGGGCGAAGTAGAAATCGGCGGTCAGCGTGTTCACGTGCACCTGGCCCGCGTACTTCGGGCTGTTCAGCGTGCTCAGCTGGTCGGACGGAATCGAGTCGCCGTCATACACCTCGTTGGCCTGGCCGTTCAGCACCTGGGTCACCTCGTCGGAGACCTGCAGCCCGTACTTCTCGACGATCTTGTTCGGGTACCCGGCGGGCTGGGCCAGCGCGTTCCACACGTGGAAGTGCGGGTTGCGCACCAGCACGGTCTCGGTGTTCGGGTTGTACGACTTGAACATGTACGGCCCGGTGCCGGGCGGGACGTTGTTGCCGGTCAGCTTCGGCGACGTGCTGGCCGGCACCGCGAACGCGAACGGCACCGCGAGCTGGTCCATCAACTCGGGGTCGGGTGCGGTCAGGTTGAGCGTCAGCGTGTAGGCCGAGTCGTTGGCGACCACGCCCTTGCTGAGGTTGCAGCCCTTGGTGCTGCACTTGCTCGCGCCGACGAGGCCGGAGTAGAACGAGGTCGGCCCGGGCACGGTGAACTGCCGCTCGAAGGTCTTGACGAAGTCGGTGGGCTTGAGCGTCTGGCCGTTGGAGAACTTGATCCCCCGGCGAATGTGGAAGACGTAGGTCTTGCCGCCGTTGGTCGGCTTGGGGATGGACGTGGCCAGGTCAGGCACGATCTGGTTGCCGGCGAGGCCGTTCACCTTCGCGAACGCCGTCAGGCCGTCGTGGGTGTCGATGAGCAGCTGCCACTCCTCCAGCGTGTAGTTCTGCGCCGGGTCGGCGGTGCCGTAGGCGGAGTTGGCCAGGATCGTCCACGTCCCGCCGGGGTGCCCCGCGGCCTGCGCGGTGCTGGGGCTGGAACTGGAACTGGACGGCTTGCCGGAGCTGCCGCATCCCGCGATGGCCAGGGCCAGCGCGCCCAGCACCGCGGCGCCGGCCGACCATCGGGGGAAACTGCGTGCTGGATAGCGCGGCCGGGAACGGACGTCACGGACGATGGAAGCTGGCGAGCGTTTCATGGCGGGCCTCCTTGGCCGTAGCTTCGCACCGGTCCAGTGGGCAAACGATTGCTTCTCGGCGCCAGAGAGATAACGCTTTCATAACGGCGAGATAACGCAGTCCCGGGTCATGATCCGGGCCGTCTCGGGCGAGAAATCCAAGGTTGGGTCTTGACAAGTTAATGGCAGGGTAAAGGCTAGCGTCGGACCGGAACAGTTCGCGGGTGATCAGGCGATCACTACCGCGGTTTCTGGAAGGAGTGCTAGTCACATGCGTTCTCGCTCTGGGCTTCGCCTGCTGGGGCTCTTAACCGCTGCCGGCATGCTCCCGCTGGCTGTGAGCGGCACGGCAGCGGCTGCCCGTTCGCCGGGGCATGCCGTCTTCAAGGGCACGCGCTCCGCGCTCACGAAGGCGCAGGTCGAGCGCCTGGCCGCGGACGCGACCCACCGCTCGATCATCATCTTCAAGGACCAGCTATCGAGCCTGCCCGCGAGAGGCGTGACGGCGGGCCTGCGGATCCGGGCGGCCAACGCCGCTCAGGCAGGCGTCATGGCCGAGCTGAAGCAGGTCCACGCCGCACGCCTGCGTAGCTTTCACATCATCAACGCGGTCGCGGCGACGATCTCCTCCGCCGAGGCCAGCAGACTCAAGGGCAACCCGTCGGTCCAGACCGTGGTCCCCGACACCATGCGGCACTTCGCGTCGCTGGGCAGCGGGCCCGGCCCGATCTTCCCGGCCGCGGCGCGCCGGGGCCAGCCCGCCGTGCGGGCGAGCAGCACGCAGCAGATCTGCCCGAGCGACCCGGCCCAGCCGCTGATCGAGCCGGAGGCGCGCGAGGTGATGAACGCGGCCTCCGCGAACCAGATTGTGAACGGGGCGGGTGTCAAGGTCGGCATCATCGCCGACGGCATCGACCCGAACAACCCTGACCTGATCCGGGCCGGCGGGCAGCACGTCATCGTCGACTACCGGGACTTCAGCGGGTACGGGCCCGGCGCACCCACCGACGGCCGGGAGTCCTTCCTGGACGCCGGCACGATCGCTGCGCAGGCCAACCAGACCTACGACCTGTCCGGCTTCGTCAACCCGGCGCACCCGCTGCCGCCGGGATGCAACATCAAGATCGAGGGCATCGCCCCCGGCGCCAGCCTCGCGGTCCTGAACGTGGCGGGCAGCGCGGCCGGCTTCTTCAACTCGCAGATCATCCAGGCGATCGAGTGGGCCGTGCTGCACGATCACGTCAACGTGCTCAACGAGTCCCTCGGCGCGAACCCGATCCCGAACACGCAGGATGACCCGGTCGCCCTGGCCGACCAGGCCGCGGTGGCGGCGGGCGTGACGGTCGTGGCCAGCAGCGGCGACGCCGGCCCGTTCAACAACATCGGCTCGCCAGCCACCACGCGCGGCGTGATCGCCGTCGGCGGGACGACCACCTACCGGGTCTACCGGCAGACCACCCGGTACGGCACGCAGCTGTCGCCCGGCGGCTGGGAGAACAACAACATCACCGCGCTGAGCTCGGACGGCATCACCGAGTTCAACCCGCACACGGTGCACGTCGTCGCCCCCGGTGACCGCGGCTGGTCGCTGTGCAGCAGCGACACGGCGCACTTCACCGGCTGCGCCGACATCGACCATGGCACGAACCCGCCCCCGATCTGGGCGGCCGGCGGCACCAGCGCGTCCTGCCCCGAGACCTCGGCCACCGCGGCCCTGGTCATCGAGGCCTACGCCGACACCCACCACGGCAACCTGCCGTCCCCGGCGCTGGTCAAGCGGATCATCGTGAGCACGGCCACGGACCTGGGCGCGCCCGCAGGCCACCAGGGCGCCGGCCTGGTGAACACGCTCAAGGCGGTCCAGCTCGCCGAGTCCATCAAGAGCAACAGCCCGCAGGGCAGCGCCCTGCTGGTCAGCAAGACGGGCCTGAGCGCCACCGTGAACGCGGGCCAGGCGGCCACCAGGAAAGTGGCCGTCACCAACGAAGGCACCAAGCCTGCGAAGGTCAGGCCGACGCTGTCCGGCCGCCCGAAGGCGCTGTCGGACGACACCGGCTCGGTCACCCTCAGCTCTTCGTCGCCGACCTACATCGACGGCGAGGGGAACACCGATTACTTCGCCCTGCACCACTTCACCGTCCCGGCCGGGGCCGGCAACCTCAACGGCAACATCACCTGGGACGCTCGCAGCATCGGGGGCGCGGCGTTCGAGACGCTGTTCGACCCGCAGGGCAACGTCGCCGCGTACTCACTGCTCGGGCCGAACCAGAGCGGGTTCGGGCACGTAGAGGTGCACAACCCGGCCCCGGGCCCCTGGACCGCGGTGATCTTCACGGTCAGCAATGCCCCGTACTTCGGGGCGGTCCAGTTCTCGTACCAGAGCGTGCAATTCCGTCAGGCGGGTTCGGTATCGCCGTCAGCCCGCACGCTCCAGCCCGGGCAGACCGCGGTGTTCGCGGTGAAGGTCACCGCCGACCGGGCGGGTGACCAGGCGCTCCGCCTGCACCTGGGCACCGGCGGCAGCGACGACGGGAGCATTCCGGTCATCATCCGCTCGCTCGTCCCGGTCGGCCCGCGCGGGGGCTCGTTCAGCGGCAGGCTGACCGGCGGGGCCGCCACCGGCAACGCCGGACAGGAGTTCACCTTCCAGTTCAACGTGCCGGGGAACAAGCCGTCGCTGAACACCGGGATCCGGCTGGCGGATCCCGGTTACAACCTCAACGGGTTCCTCATCGACCCGAACGGTCAGCCGCTGGACGCGCAGTCGTCGGCCCGGATTGACGCGAGCGGCAACTTCCGCGGGTTCGGCCGCACCATGCAGTTCTTCCGCCGGGCTCCGCAGCCAGGCCGGTGGACTCTGGTGCTGAGCGTGGCCGGCCCCGGCAACGGGGCGCAGTTGAGCGAGCCGTACGGGGGCTCGATCTCGTTCGCCGCGCCCTCGGTACAAGGTCACGGCATACCCAACTCGCCGAGCAGGGTGCTGCGCGCGGGCCATCCGGTCACGGCCACCATCACGGTGACCAACACCGGTAACTCCGCGAAGGATTTCTTCGCCGACGCGCGGCGCAGCGGGCGCGTTCGGCAAGAGCTGCTCGGCAGCGACGTGAACAACGTGGCGCTGCCGCTATCGCTGTCCGCGCAGCCGAACTGGCTGGTCCCGCCGGGCACGAAGGCCCTGACCGTGGCGGCCAAGGGCACGGTGCCGGTCACCATGGACGTCTCCTGGCTGTTCGGAGACCCCGACGTGCTCGGCACCTCGTCCGGTCACAAATCCGTCGCCACGCTGGCCGCACCCGAGCTCGCCCCCGGGTTCTTCTTCGGCCTCCCCGAGGCGACCGGGCCGTTCACCTCCCCGACCACCGGAACGGTGAACCTGGCGGCAGTGGCCAATACCAACCCGTTCGACTCAGCCGTGTCCGCGAGCAGCGGGGACGTGTGGGCGCAAAGCGTCGACCCGAGCGCGACCTACACGCCGGTGCACCTTGGCCCCGGCCAGGCCGGCACGATCACGCTCACCTTCACCCCGAACGCGCCCAAGGGCACGGTGGTCCGCGGCTTCATCGGCGTGGACACCCTGAACCCGGGCACGGATGCCGGTGACGAGCTGATCAACATTCCCTACACCTACAAGGTCGGCTGACGCCGCACCCGAGATCTCCCCGGCTGGCCCGTCGCCTGGGCGGGCCAGCCGGGCCAGGCCGTCGCGGCCTAACTCGCGTCCGCGGCGGGCTTCGGCCCGGCCGCGCGCAGGGTGCCGAGCTTGCTCAGCAGGCCGAACCAGAACCGGGCGCCGGGCACCAGCGCGATGATCATGATGAGGAACCCGGCCAGGACCAGCACCAATTGCCAGCCGGAGTTGCCGTGCCGGCTGAAGATGCCGCGCTGGTCCAGCCAGTTGCACCGCGTTCCCGCCGCCGTGCAGTCCCGGACGGTACCCCACCCGATCGGCAGGCCCGCCGTGGTAACCGCCGACAACTCCGCCTGCAGGCCGGCCAGGCAGTCCTGCCGGGACTGGCTGACGGGGCAGTTCGCGCTTTTGGCTGCCACGGTGCTGATGGCCCGGCTCACCGTGCCCTGGCTGTAGAGCGTGCGCCCGATCGTGAGCACGTTGATGTTGAGCAGCAGCACCAGGACCGCCCCGATCACGAGGGTGATCTTGGCCACGTACCGCTTGTACCAGCCCGATACGCGGTCCATGTGGTCGTCGTACCAGTGCTCGACCCCGGTACGGAACCGGCTGACGTCCGTGCCGGCGCTGCTGGCCAGGGCCTGCAGCGAAGTCTTCAGCGGCGTGTTGTCCGGCAGCCCGCCGATATTGCGGGAGATGGTGGTCATCGTGGTCTGCCCCGCGGCATCGGGCACCACGAGGTCGATGACGGCATCGGCGAACGACCGCGAGGAGATGTAGGAGGGCAGGCTCCTGCGCTGGCTCCACAGGCTGCCGGCCGTACGGTCCGCGGTCATCTTGGGCAGGTCCGCCGCCTTCTTGGCCGGCGCCAGGGTGATCTTCCGGCTGGAGATCAGCCCCGTCATCCCCTGACTGCTCAAGATCGGGCTGCCGAGCAGCGCCCCCGTCGCCGACAACGACGCGGTGGCGGGCGGCGCCACCAGGGGCGCCGCCGCCACGGCTCGCGGCGCCGCGTCCGGCGGCTGCGGCTGGAGGCGGCGTCGTAGCGCGCTGCGCGGCCGCCCGGCAGGAGGGCGCGCAGCCGGTGGCTGGGCACGAGCCGCCGCGCCGCGCACCAGGCCCTGCATGTTCCGGTAGTCCGCTTGCGCATCGGCCAGGTCAGTCGTCGCCCCGCTGCCGTCCACAAGCTCGCGCAGGCCGGTCAGCAGATATGCCCCGCGCAGCCCGATGAGCCGGGCGATCATCTCGGTGACCACCGAGGCCAGGGCGGCGGTAGCCCCGAATACAAATGTCAGCCCGATGGCCAGATCAATGACGGCGGAACTCGGCACTGCCAATCCCCCTCCGAAAGCGGCGCTCACCTCGCCCGTCGCCGATCGTCCTCCTTTGACCCACCGCGTGACGCACATTTCCCCGATTGAACGGCATTGATCCCGGCAATTGCCGGCTCGCTCCGGCAGCCCTCGGGGCAATTACCTGACGGCCCGGGGTTTCCTGACCGGCTCGCAGTACCGACGGTCAGGTCGCGTACTTCACAACCAGGTCGCCGACCCGCGGCAGCGCGGCCTCGACGTTCTTGACGGCGCCGCCGCGAACGGTCTTGTACGCCTTGATGATCGTGGGCCGGCTGGACCGCGCCGCGCGCGCGTCGGTCACCGAGAGCAGCGCCTCCGCTACCTCGTTGCCGCGCTTGGCCAGGTAGTCACCGAATTCGGAACCGCCCGAGGTTTTGAAGTCCGCCCAGTACGGCTCGAGCTTGTCCACCAGATCAGGAAGCAGCGATTTCACCATGTGCTGTACGTGGCCCGGAGCGAACGCCTTCACCGTCTTATAGGCGAGCTTGACCGCGGCCCCGGAGATCCCTGACTTCTCGGAGACTTCCTCATCGATCAGCTTCCGGCAGTCGGCGATCACCTGGGGCTGGACGTCCGGCGCGAGCAGGATCTCCTGAAGCGTGGCAGCCATGGATACGTTTCTCCTCGGTTATCGGGGGGTGCCCGCGGGCTCTCGCGCACGCCCCCCCGGTGAGTCCTGTCCAGGGCCGTGCGGCCCGGCCCCGTTCAGTCAGGACCCGCCTAAGCTACCGTGCCCGAGTGTCGTGTGTGACGCGAATTGGTGACGATGACGGTGATGCTGGGCGCCCGGGAGACGTCACCGTGGGCACGACCGAGGCAACGCCGGGTCTTAGGATCAAGCCGATGCGACGTGAGTCTTCCACGGTGGTGGTCCTGGTCGGCGAGGTAGCCGAGGGCCTGCTGTCCGAGCTGGGGCGGTCGGTGAACGTCTCGGTCGCCCGCGCACCCGCTGCCGGGGACGGTCAGCCCGGAGCCGGACAGGCCGCAGCGGCGCGGCCGGGCTGGGAGGCCGGGGCGCTGGCGCTGCGTGAAGCAGCCCGGCGGCAGTCGGCCTATGTGATCGTGCCCGAAGACCCGCTGGCCGAGCTGGCGGACGCCTGGCGGGCCATGTGGGACGTGCCGGGCGGGCCGGGCGGGGCAGCACGATTCGAGCAGTGTGCCACCGGCGCCCTGGCGGCCTGGCGGGCCAAACGGTTCGACCTGCCCGACTACTACCTGATCATGGCGGCGGCGGAGCCGGACGATGCCGCCCCGGACCTGTACCTGGGTCCGCTGCGGGCCGCGCGGCCGCGCCGGGCCCTCGTCGCCGGGATCGCCGGCCGCCCGGATCAGACGGCCCGCGTGCTGGACACGCTCAGATCCCTGGAGCACGGCCCGTGGTGGCCGCCGCTTGACGAGCTGATCGACGCGGCCCGCCGCTTCTACGCCGGCGGCCTGACCGAGACGCAGCCAGCCGCGTCTAGCTGAGCCTGACGATGGCGGCGGTCGTGGCCTTGACGGTCAGGCTGATTCCGGCCGCCCGATCCGTGACCACCGGGCTCCATTTCCCGTCCCAGACGGTGTCGCGGGTGATCGCGGCGCCGCCGATGGTGGCCCTGGTCCCCCTGGCGTCTCCCGGCTGTCCGCCGACGAGCGTCATCACCCGCGCGTCTGGCCCCGCACGGCCGGGCGGGACGATCGCCACCGCCGCATCTCCCGCGCTCGCGCCGTGTGCCTTGTTGATGACCGTGACGTAGTCCCCGTCCGCTCCGCCGACGCAGTAGGCGGTCAGGTTGATGCCATCCGGGTTCTGGATCCGGGTGGGCTTGACGTGCCCGGTCGAGCCGAGCGTGAACGCCTTGATGCCGTATCCCTTCGGGTTGATCACATAGTCCCCGCCGCCTGCGGGATCGGGCACGATCGTGCCCGTGCGGAGCCACCGCTTGTTGTGGAAATTCACGCCCGTGGCGCCGTGGGCGGCGAACCAGTGCAGGTGATCCAGCGCCCACAGGGCGGAGGCAAAGGCATCGCTGGCCCCCGCAACGCCACCGAGGTAGTCGTTGGACTCGGTCAGCCGGTAGCGCAGGCCGGCCGCGATCACCGGGGCGAGATTGTTGTCGTAGAGCCAGGGATAGGGGGTATACGTCGTGTTCGCCGGCTGCGTCCCGATCGCGGTGCCGTTCACCCACTGGGGGGACAGCATGTTGCTGATCGCCTGCTGAGCGGTCGTCTCCCCCGGCGAACCCCCCACGTAGTAATGCTGCGTGACCTCTGCTATCCGGCCGCCGTCCCCTTCATCGCGGGCGAGCCGTTCCGTCCACGACACTCCGCTGTCCGGGTCGGGAGTGTAGGTCTTCTTCGTGTAGGCCCCCACGTCTGGCCCGGACAACGGCGCTCCCGGCGCCGCGCCCGCGATCGCGTCGGCGATGCTCCGCCATCGGGCCAGGTAGGACGCGTACGCGCTGCCCGGCACGCCCGACACCTCTTCATAGATCGCCGAGTCCAGCCGATGGCCATGGTAGGTGTGATAGGCGTGCCAGTCCGGCTCGTTGCCGATGGCGAAGCTGGCCAGATACTGCCGGTAGCGACTCCAGATGTGCCCGGTGGCCCGGGCGTGGGTCGCTTGCAGGTCGCCGACGGGCTCGGTGTCGGGGCTGAGCAGGCGCAGTGTGTAGACGATCTTCAAGCCGGCCGCGGCAGCGAAGGCAAACAGGTCGTCGATTCCGCTGAAGCCGTCGCTGCCGGTGCCCGCCGGGAGCAGCTGATCCACCGTGCCCCCTCCGATGCGGAGGTTACCCAGGCCCATATTGCGGAACAGCGTGACGAGTGACTGGTTTTCCGGGCGGAACAGGCTGCCCGACAAGCCGGCGGTCCCGGCAGTAAGCGGTCCTCGTTCGAAACTCAGCCCGGCGAAATCCGCGGGGATGGCCGGCCCCGGGGGCCCGGGGTCAATAGTGATCGTTACCGGATGAGGCCCAGGCCCGGCGGCCCCTGGGGACGTCATCACCCGCACCGCCGCCGCGGCGGGCGGCGGCGTACACCCCGCGTCATGAGCAGCATGACCAAGTGGTCCCCGGGGCGGAAGTTACCTAACCGCCGATCACGCGTCCGTGTGCGTCGCGGCCGTCGCCGGGCGAGCGCCCGGCCGCCGCTCGCAGGCGCGGCCGGACGCCGCCGGGTCGCCGTGCCCGGCACCGGGCGGCCACGGGCCGGGGCAGGTGCCACCCCGGCCCGGGCGTGGGGTCAGTTCGCGGCCGCGTAGAAGATGACCTGCTCGTTCTGGATCTTGCCGTCGTCGTCGAGCAGGTAGAGCCGGGCTCCGGGCAGCTCCATCTTCCCTCCGCCGAGGTCCGCCTCGACGGTCACCATGAGTAGCGCGTTCCGCTCGTCGCCTGTGCTCGCGAACACCCGCGCGCTGCCGGGCACCACGCCCTGTGCGAACGCGATCAGGCCGCTCATGTAGTCGTCGATGCCGGTCGTGCGCACGTCCTTCATGATGGGTTGCGTGGTTGTCGAGGTGACCTGGACGTCGGGCGCCAGGCCGCGGCGCGCGGCATCGAAGTCGTGGTTGCTCCAGGCCTCCACGTGGGCCCGGGCAATGGCAACGGCTGGTGATTCCTGCTGGGCAGACATCTGGACGCTCTCCTTTGACGCGGTAACGGGACTTCGGTACTGCTGGTCTTGACGGGGGCAGGCGGACAGACTGGGCGGCCGGACAGCGCCCAGTTCTCCCCCGCGCGGTCGTCTGTATGTGGCCCCCGGGGACCGGGAGCGAACGGCGATGGGAGGGTGGCGTGGTGACCACGGACCTGCTCGGCCGGGCGCAGGCCGGGGACGGGGAGGCGTTCGGTCAGCTCGTCGATCCGTACCAGCGAGAGCTCCAGGTGCACTGCTATCGGATGCTCGGCTCGGTGGCCGACGCCGAGGACGCGCTGCAGGAGACCCTGCTATCGGCCTGGCAGGGGCTGGCCGGGTTCGAGGGCCGCGCCTCGATCCGGACCTGGCTCTACCGGGTCGCCACCAGCCGGTGCCTGGACGCGCTGCGGTCGGCTCGCCGCCGGCCGCCCGCCAGCAAGCCGCCGGCCGGGCTGGATCCGCCCGAGCCCACCCGGCTGGGCGAGGTGCTCTGGCTGGAGCCCTACCCCGACGTGTTGCTCGAAGGGCTGGCCGACAGCGCTCCCAGCCCCGAGGCCCGGTACCAGGGTAGGGGAAGCCATCTCGCTGGCGTTCATCACGGCCCTGCAGGTGCTGGCGCCCCGCCAGCGCGCGGTCCTCATCCTGCGCGACGTCCTGGGCTTCCACGCCCGCGAGGTCGCCCGCATCCTGGACACCAGCGAGGAGTCGGTGACCAGCGCGCTCAAGCGCGCCCGGGCCGGGCTGCAGCGGCTGCAGGCACCATTGGCGGAGCGGGCACCACCACCGCCGGCCGGCTCGGCCGCCGAGAAGAAGGTGGTCGAGCAGCTCACCCGGGCCTTCGAAGCCGCCGACGTGGCGGGCATCGTCGCTCTGCTCACCGAGGACGCCTGGCTGACCATGCCGCCGCTTCCGATGCAATACCAGGGCCGCGAGCTCGCCGCCCGGTTCCTCACCGCTACCGCATTCCGGCCGGGCTGGACCGCCCGGCTGATCGCGACCGCGGCCAACCGGCAGCCGGCCTTCGGCTTCTACGTCCGCGACCCGCAGACCGGCGTCTGGCAGGCGGTCGGGCTGCTGGTCCTCAGCCTGTCCGGCGCCCGAATCTGCGCCATGACCCGCTTCGACGCCGCTACCCTGCCGGGCTTTGGGCTGCCACCGGCCCTGGGCGCGACGTGAGGTCAGGATGGCAGCCAGACCAGCGCTGATCACCGGGTGGACGACCCGGCACGCCCGGCACGCCGCCGCCATGCTCAGGCGGGGCCGGAACCCGGCCGCGCGGGTCTACGAAAGCATCGGGGCGGACTCCTTCCTGGCGCTCGCGCCCGGCTGGCTGAACCTGGGATTGTGGGAGGGGCCGGGATCGGAGGACGAGGCGGAAGAGGCGTGCCGGCGGCTGGTCAGGACGCTCGCGTCCGCGCTGCCCGCCGGCGGCGTGGTGGCCGACGTGGGGAACGGGCTTGGCACCCAGGAACCGCTGATCGCCGAGCTGGCCGGCCCCCGGCGGCTGGTGGCGGTGAACATCACCGAATGGCAGCTGGCGGCGGGCCGGGACCGGCTGCGCGAGGCCGCCGCCGCACCGGTAGCGGGCGACGCCACCCGACTGCCCATCGCCGGCGGGGCCGTGGACGGGATAATCAGCGTCGAGGCCGCGTTCCATTTTCGCTCCCGGCAGGCCTTTTTCAGGGAGTGCCATCGGGTGCTCCGCCCCGGCGGCGTGCTGAGCATCTCCGACATCGCGGTCCAGCGATGGCCGGTCAGCCCGGCTGAGCTGCTCTGCGGCCTGACGCAGCTGCGGGTATTCGGGCTGCGGACCGACATGGCCATGACCGCGGGAGAGATCGCGGCCGCCGCCCGCGCGGCCGGCTTGGTGCAGGTGGAGGTCAAGGGGTGCGGTGACCGGGTCATCGCCCCCGCGCTCCGGCTGACCGCGGCCCGGCTGGCCGGCGCGACCGGCGCGCCCGCCGGGCAGCAGGCCGCCGCGCGCCTGCTGCTCGCACAGGTAGAGCTGCTCTGGCGGCGCCGGATCATCGACTACCTGATGCTGCGGGCGGTCCGCCCCGGCTAAGCACGGGGGGCACGTTCGTTAGGCTAGGGGCCTTTCCCCGCCTAAGCGAAGGAGCATGGCATGACGACGAAGGCTGCCTTCTCCCCGGAGGAATGGAAGACGGTGCGCGAGGGCCCGCCCACCGCCGGCACGATCGTGGTCACGGCGGCGCGCGGTGGGATGTTCCGCGAGACGATCGCAATGTCGAAGGCCTACGCCGAGGCGCGGTCCCAGCACGGCGAGAGCGAGCTCCTCGATGAGATCGTGACGGCCAAGCCCGAAGTGGATCACACCCGGTACCACTCCCCCCAGGAACTCAGGGAAAGCGGGCTCGAGCACCTGCGCAGCGCGGTGGGCCTGGTGGAGGCCAAGGCCACCCCCGAGGAACTCGACGGCTACCGGCGCTTTGTCCTCACCCTGGCGAACAAGGTCGCGGCCGCGCACCGGGAAGCGGGGCAGAGCGTGAGCCCAGCCGAGTCGGAGGCCATCCAGCAGATCACGACGGCGCTCGGCGCGGCCGGTCCCTGAGCGATCAAGGGCACCCCGATACCCCTCGGCCGGGGCTAGGGGACGGCGGTCACCGTCCGGCCCCGAGGTCGCCGAGAACGCAGACGGCCCGGGTCGGGCAGCGGGCGAGCGAGATGCGGCGGGGTTCGCGTCGGCTTGTGCTTGTAGACGAAGGCCTGGCGCAGCCCGGGGTATGGCTCGCGCGGGTCGGAGAAGTTGCGGCTCATGATGGCCAGCTCTCCCTGGCGGTAGACGTGCAGCGGCTGGTCCGCGGTGGCCGCGGTGAGCTGTCGGGCCTTCGCGGCGAGCCGCAGCGGGTAGTCGGAGCGGCTGGCCAGCTCCTCGGCCAGGCCGGCCACCTGGGCGCGATAGCTGGCCGCTCCGCCCACGATCACCCGGTCGACCAAGCCGGAGCGCACGGCCGACGCCGGACTAACCGGCAGGCACGCGTCGGTGAGCCGGGCCGCCTGCTCCGCGCCGACCCGGCGCGGCAGAGAATAGGTCCAGTACTCCGAGCCGTGCAGGCCCATCAGCCGATAATGCGGGTTGAGGACCGCGCCGGCCCGGCACCAGACCTGGTCGGCGGCGAGAGCAAGCATCAGGCCTCCGGCTGCCGCGTTACCGGCTAGGGCCGCCACCGTGAGCCGGTCGGTGGTGGTCAGGATCGCCTCCACCAGGTCATTGATCGCGTTGATGTTGCGCCACGATTCGAGCGCGGGATCGGCGGCGGCCTCGATCACGTTCAGGTGAATGCCGTTGGAGAAGACGTCCCTGGGCCCGCCGAGCACGATCACCCGTACCGGGCGGCGCTGAGCGTACCGGTAGGCCGTCAGCAGCCGACGGCACTGACCGGTGCTCATGGCGCCGCTGGGGAAGGAGAACTCGAGGTAACCGACGCTGGCGGACTCGCGGTAGCTGATCTCCTGGTAGGTGCGCCGCCCCGCCGGCACCGTCAGCGGCGCGGCGGCCTGCGGCACGGCGGATGCTGAGTCGCCGAGCGCCAGCGTGGCCGGCAGCTTGAAGGTCGGACCGCCGGCCGGCGAACGGCGGCGCAGCTGCGGGATCCAGACCGCGCCGTCTGCGGTCGCCCGGCAGATCGCGCCGTCCCTGCGGGCCACGATCGCGCCCGGATCACCACGGAGCTCATCTTCCTCATAGCCGCCGAACAGGAAGTACTCGGTGTCACCGATCAGGTCGAGGACCCCGGGCCTGGAATCGGCGGCGCGCAGTTTGGCCAGCACCGAGGTCGTGGGCTCGCCCTGCCAGTCGATCCTGCGGTGTTCCTGGCGGCAGGTGGGCCGCAGCCGGCCGGTGACGCCGGGGCGGCTGTAGTCCAGCGGCTCGGGCCGGTACCTGCCGGTTTCGAACCGCGTGACCGCGAGGAGCAGGGCCTCCACCGCCGCGTCCGCCACCTCGGTGCGGTACAGCGAGCTCTTCGAGCCAGCGGGCATCGCGAACTGGGTGCTGGCCCAGATGTCACCCGCGTCCATCTCCGCGTTCGCCTGCAGGATGGTGACCCCCCAGCGGCCGGTGCCCTCCGTGATCGCCCAGTCGAGGGAGGAGGGGCCACGGTCGCCCCGGGGCCCGGGATGGACGATGAAGCACGGGCGGGCCGACCAGATGTCGGCGGGGATCGCCCTGGTGAGCATCGGCGCGACGATCAGATCCGGGTCGCAGCGGCGCACTGCCTCGCGCATTACCTCATCGCCGAGCGCAAGCTCGACCGACACCTCGTGGTCGCGGTCGGCCAGCTCGACATGGACCCGCTGGGTCATGCTGTTGTAAGCGCTCGATATCAGCAGAATGCGCATGTGCGTCCCCCGTGCCTCGCCAGCGTCCCCGGCCGTGTCGGTACGGCGCGTCCCCGGCCGTACTGGTACAGAGCGCGGGATGCCGGGTCAGATACACCCGGCCGGCACCGCTGGTGCCGGCGATGGCTGGCGGCTCTGGCATAGTCGGCCAGAGCAGGGGAACGCGAAACGTGTGGCCGGACAGCGCCGAGCACGAGGAGAGTGGCAGGCATGCCGGACGAGAAACGCCACGAGTCCGCCGATCTCGAGGACTACGAGGTTCTCGATTCCACCGACACGCTGGATGGCGCCCCGGGAGATGACCCGCTGGACCGGGGGGTGGTCACCCCGGACCGGTGGTCGGCCGGGGTCAGATTCGGCACGACGGACGAGGAGCAAGAGGAAGGCGAGTCCCTCGATCAACTGCTCGCCGAGGAAGAACCGGACGTCTCGGCCGACGCCGAAGACGTGGACGACGAACCGCCCGATGAGGTCGGTTTGGATGAGAACGCCACGGAGGAGGACGTCCGCAGGTACTCGCTCGATGAGGGCGCTGATCCCCGGGCGGGCCGGCTGGTGGCTGAAGACGTAGCCTCCTACGAAACCGACGACGCCTCTCTGATCGCCCGCGACGACCTTGTCGCATACGACGCGGGGATCGACAGCGGCGGCGCGACCGCGGAAGAGGCGGCGGTCCACGAGGTGGACGACGATACCGATGCGGGCCCCGGCGATTGACAGCGGCGACTTATGAACTGCTGGGACGGGAGAGCCCCGGCCCAGCGGGCCGGGGCTTCCTCGCCAGACGGTCTCAGCAACCGTCGTAAGGTGACCACGCACTCGACCCAGAGCGCGCGTACTCCTTGGCGTACGCGGCATTCTGCACCGAGACCGGGGCGTCCTGGGGGGACCCGGAGTATCCGAGCGCGTGCCAGGTGGACGGCATGAACCCGTACAGGCCGCCCGCACCGGTGGTGGGGTTGACCGCAGAGGCGTTGCCGCCGCTCTCGGCCTGGATCACACAGTTCTGGTAGCCCGACGAGGCGCCGTAGCTCCCCGTGGACTGAACCGGAGTCGACGTGACCGGAGCCGGAGCGGACGCCACCGGAGCGGACGTGGCCGGTGCCGCGGCAGCCGGCGCGGGCGCCGGGGCAGGCGGCGGCGGAACCGGGATCGAAGCCAGCGCGGCCTTGGTGATCCACGGCTTCACCGGGTGCCAGTCCGACAGGGTGAGCCGCTGCCCAACCCGGATGTTGGACGGGTTGTGCACGTGCTGCCGGTTGGTCCACCACAGGGCGGGCCAGCGGCGGGCGCTACCGTACTCACGCTTGCTGATCGAGCTCAGGGTGTCGCCGGGCCGGACCGTGACTTGGCGGCTGCCATCGTGATGGTGAGCAGCCGCAGGATGCATCGAAATCGTGACCGCCATCACGGTCTTGGCGACTCCGGCTCCTGCGATACTTGAAAAAGTCATGGCTTGTTTACCTCCGAGGTTCATTGCCATGCAAAGGCCCCGGCCACGTGCTGGTATCACGCTTGGCCGGGGCCGCCTTGACCTACTCAGAGAGAATCGTGATCTCACTCCCTGTGTACATCTCGACTCTCCTAAGTGATCGTTTACTAGTGCGTCGGCTACGTTATGCGCTTTTGGGCGGGACGCCAAAACGGGATGAACCGCAGCTATCGCTTGGCAAGGTCCTCGCAGGGGTCGCCCGGACCCTTCGTGGCCGCCGTTCTAATCGTTTCCTCACCTGCCGCCGGCCACGTTTCCGCCAGGGCCATGAAAAGGCGTTTCCCATGATCAGGAAGGGTGCTAGAGGCGTCGACGGCGGTCGCAACCGCGGGGTTCGGCGGTGGCTGCCGTCCCCCTTGCCGTGCTGGCTGAAACCGGCCACCGTTCGGGATATGAACCGGTGCCGAGCCCCGCGGGTTTCGTGACTAAGGTCACTCATCCTTACCCCCGTTGCCAGCGGCAGGACGCTGATCCACCTCGGCGCGAGGGACAGCCCGGGCGCCGAGCCAGGGTGACCATGGTCACGCCTGCCGGAATCGATTCCCCGGCCTGACATTCTCGCTAAACTGGCCGGCGCATCCCCAGCGAAGGCCGCCGGACTGGAAGGGTCAGGCTAGCGCGAAGGCGAGTGACCGAGACGATGACGAGCAGCGCGGGGGGGCAGGGCCTGGCATGGTCGCGCCCAGCCGGCCGACCGGTCGTATCAGGACAAATCCCTCCCCTGGCCGGTTCGTACAGCCCGCGTCAGGAGACCGGCCTCGATCCCGCCAGCCTGCCGCCGGGGCGGACCACCGTACTGCTTCCCCCGGATGACGGCGCGGCCCGCAGCCTGAGAGGACTGGGCGGGACCGGCAAGACTCACCTCGCCGCCACCGTGGCCCGTGGCTACCTGGATCAGAGGGCGGCCGACCTGGTGCTCTGGATCACCGCCACCAGCCAGGACGCGGTCATCGGAAGCTACGCGCGGGCGTGGCACGATTTGGGCATGCGGGCCCCGGCCGAGGGCCCGCAGCGGGCCGCCGCCGAGTTCCGGGACTGGCTGGCCACCACCGACCAGCCCTGGCTCGTGGTGCTCGACGATCTCAGCGACGCGGGCGCGCTCGAGGACTTGTGGCCGCGCGGTACCGCGGGACGGGTGCTGGTCACCACCAACCGGCGGGACGCGGTTCAGCGGCCGGACTCGCGCGTGACGATGGTGGGCGCGTTCAGCCCGCGTGAGGCGCTGAGTTACCTGACCGAATGGCTGCGCACCGAGCCCGACCGTCGTGTCGGCGCGCCGGATCTGGCCACCGAGCTGGGCTTCCTGCCGATCGCGCTGGGGCAGGCCGCCGCGGTGATGACCGGGGCCGGCCTGGGCTGCCGCGAGTACCGCGCGCTGCTGGCCGAGCGCAAGTCCCAGCTGACCGCTGGCTCGGCCGATACGTACGCGTCGATAGCCACGGCCGCGTGGTCGTTGTCGGTTGAGTTCGCCGACCAGCTGCCGCCGGCCGGACTGGCCAGGCGGGTCCTGACCCTGATCTCGGTGCTCGGCCCGCAGGGCATCCCCGGCACGCTGCTGGCCACCCAGGCCGCGCGCAGCTACCTGGCCGGGTACACCGAAGCGTTCCCCCCCGACGAGGGGCAGGCCCGCAGCGCCGTGCACAACCTAGCCCGGGCGGGCCTGGTGACCATCGATACCGGCAGCGCCGCACGTACCGTGCTGGCGCACGAGCTGGTCCAGACCATAGCCCGGCAGAGCCTGGCCCCGGCCGAGGGCGACCAGGCAGTCCGGGCGGCGGCGGACGCGCTGGCTGAGATCTGGTCAGGCCCGGCCCGGCCGGCCGACGTCGAGCAATCGCTGCGAGACTGCGCCGCGAAGCTGCGTGAGGTAGGCGGCACCGCGCTCTGGGCGCCGCAGTGCCACCCCGTGCTGCTACAGGCCGGGCGGAGCCTGGTCAGCAGCGGGCATTCGGGGCCGGCCGTGGCTTACTGGCGGACGATGCTCAACATCAGCCAGCGGCAGCTCGGGCCCGGGCACGCCCAGACCGTGCGGTTCCGCGACCTCCTCGGTGGCGCGGCGAAGACCCCCGAGCACGCCGGTGAGGCCATCGCCATGTACCAGGGCGTGCTCAACCAGCTGGAGAACACCGAGGGCGCCTGTCACCCGGCCACCCTGGCCGCGCGGGCGAGCCTGGCCCGCGCATACCGCGCCGCCGACCGCCCGCAGGATGCCGTCACCCTGACCGCGCAGACCGCGGCCGAGTGCGACCAGGTGCTGGGCAGCAACCATCCGGACACGCTGGCCGCCCGGGGCAATCTCGCGGACAGCTACCTGGCGGCCGGGCGGGCCAAGGAGGCCATCGACCTCCGCAAGCGCACTCTGGCCGAGCTGGAGCGAGTCCAGGGGCCGGACCACCTCGACACCATCGCCGCCCGCGGCAGCCTCGCCCAGGCCTACCGGTCGATCAAGAAACTCAAGGACGCGGTCAAGCTTTACCAGCGCGCGCTCGACGACCGGGAACGCGTGCAGGGGCCGCGGCACCGGGACACGATCGTCACCCGCCGTGAACTGGCCTTCTCCTACCACCTGGCCGGGAAGCTGGCCTACTCGGTCGCGCAGTATGAGCACGCGCTCGCCGACTGCCGTGAGGCCTTCGGGCCCGGGCACGCGCTCACCCAGGTGACCCAGGAAGACCTGGACGTCGTCGCTTCCCACGCCATGGCCAAGCTCGGCATCGACCTGCGCACCCCCGCCGGCTCGGACCCGCGTCGATGACGCCGCTCGTCAAACCGTGCCCTCGCTGGCCGCGCCGCCGGGGCTGATCATCGTCATCGACGACCGGGTCATGCCCCAGGGCTGAAGGTAACCGGGGCGCCGCTGGGTCGTGATCCAGCTGGCGAGCGCGGCGCCGGCCGCCGGGGCCAGGAGAATCCCGGTGCGGTAATGGCCGCTGGTGATCCAGGCGTTGCTCAGGCCGGGCACCATGTCGATGACGGCCAGGCCGTCGGGATGGCGCGGTCGCCAGCAGCACCACCGGTGCGTGAGACGGACGCGACCCAGCGGCGGGAGGGCGGCAGCCAGGTCGCTCTGGATGCGTGCGGTGATGTCGGCGCGCACGCCGGCCGTCGTGTCGTCGGTGTCGAGCGTCCCGCCGGCCAGCAGGCAGTGACCTTCGATCTGCGTGGCCAGCGGCGCGACCATCCCGGGCAGCGTGACGGGAACCGGCTCGGTGACCACCAGGTGGCCCTTGACCAGGCCGGCCGGCAGCCGCAGGTCCAGCCCGTTGAGCCTCGGCGGGCCCCCGGTGGCGAATACGACCGCGCCGGGGGTGATGGTCCCGGCCGACGTGGAGACGGTCCGCACCCGGCCCTCGCCGGTCCCGACGGCCGTGGCGGTACATCCGGTTGCGACCTGCGGGATCAGAGCCGAGAGCCGGCTCACTGCGCGCAGCGGATTGACCCGCCCCTGGTGCCGGATCCATGCGGCAGCGACGGCCGGCCTCAGGCCGGGCAGAAGCTGCCCGACCTGCCCGGCATCGAGCCATTCCGCCGACGGCGGCGGGTCGGCCACGAAGCCGCCGGGGCGTGGGGCCAGGCCGAACCAGTCGAGGTCGCGGAACCCCACTCCCCCGGCCACCGCGGCGTCGAGGTCCCGCCACCGGGCCAGGCCGGCCCGGCCGAGCTCGACCAGCGCGGGCGGGTCGCTGCCTTGATGCGACTCGGGAACCAGCAGGCCGGCGGCACCGCCGGTGGCTCCCGAGCCCAGCCGGCCGGCTTCGATCAGCAGCACCGAGCCGATTCCCGCGTCGCGGCAGGCGACGGCGGTGGCCACGCCCAGAATCCCGCCGCCCACCACGAGGACGTCCGGCCGCCGCGCGAGCGACTCGGGTACGCCCGGGTCGAGCCCCAGCCGCTCGCGGGGATCCAGCCGATCGGCCCAGATCGTCCGGCCGCAGGTTTTCATGGGCCCCATCCTCACAGCCGGGGAGAGGGGGGGTCGCCGACGCCACCGCGGGCGTTCATAGGGCCCATCCTCACCGCGGGACCGGACGGCGTCGCCGACGCTGCGGGATACTGGCGCCATGGTTGACGACACCGCACGAGACCGGGCGATCTACCACGCGCTGAAAGCGGCCGACGAGGTCGCCGCGGCGCTGCAGGCCCACCTGATCGAGGAGCACGGCGCTGACCCCGAGCGCTCCGCCGCACAGGGCCCCGCCACCAACTCGCTCAAGCTGCTGCGCCAGGCGCGCGAGCGCCTGGGCGAGGGACTGCGCGCTCTCGAAGCCGACATCATCGCCACGTCGGACGGGATCTCGCTGCGCAACCAGTAGCCGCGCCGGGCCGATGACCCCAGCACTGGATACCACTTTGATCGTCTAAGCCAGGAAGCGGGTGATCGCGGCGGTGAACGCGGCCGCCAGCCGTCTTTGGAACGACGCGCTCGTGAGCAGTTGCGCGTCCACCGCGTTCCGCATGTTCCCGCACTCGATGAGGACCTTCGGCACCGTGGTGAGGTTCAGCCCGGCCAGGTCATCGCGGGGCTGCACGCCGCTGTGGCCGTAGTAGTTGCTGACCGGCATCGACGTGTCCCTGAGCATGGCGGCCCGGACGTCGGCACCGAACCGCTCCGACGAGCCGATCACCGCGTGGTTCGGGCCGTCGGCGACCGGCTCTAGAACGGTGAACCCCCGGCCCCAGGGCGGCCCACCGTCGGCGTGGATGTCGATCGCCACGTCGGCGTGAGCCGCGTTGAGGATCCGGGCCCGGCGGTCCACGCACGGGCCGACCCCGTCGTTGCTGGTCCGGGTCAGCACCACCCGGGCGCCGGCCCGACGGAGGTCGGCACGCAGGTACATCGCGACGTGGAAGTTGAACCGGGCCTCGGTGTACCCGCCGTCGGTCTGCGTGCCGGTCGTGTCGCAAGTCTCCGATTCCCGGCCGTTCCAGATCAGCTGATCGATGTAGGACGGATCGGTGCCGTTGGCGCCGTTATGCCCCGGATCGATCCCGATGACCTTCCCGGCTAGTGGCCGGGCCGACCGGCTCCGGCGGGGATCCGCGGTCGCCGGGGAGCTGTCCGGATGGGCCGCCGGGGAGCTGGAGCGCGCGCCGACGGCCTGAGCCCGGTTCCCGGAACGGGATCCGGATGGCGCCTGGCCGGCCGCCGGCCGCGGGTGCAGCACGACCAGCACAACGCCGGCGAGGATCAGCAGCGTGCCGGCCACCGCGGCCACGACCAGGGCCTTGGCGCTCTTCCCGGACTTCATCTGCCCCAGTCTGGCACCACGATCGCGGGCGTCCGGGCGTTACGGGTGTTCCGGCTGACCGGGAGCCGGCCAGTCATCCTGACCCGGCGCATGACGAACGCCATGACCGGGCTGGCAAGCTGGACCGGACGACGCCAGCGCGAACGAAAGGCCGGCGCACGGTCCGGCCGACCGCGGGAAGGACGGAACACATGCAGTACGTCAAGCTCGGCTCGACCGGCCTGGACGTGTCGCGGATCTGCCTCGGCTGCATGAGCTACGGCGGGCCCGACCGGGGCGCCCATCCGTGGTCGCTGGACGAGGAGCAGGCGCTTCCGTTCATTAGGCGAGCGCTCGAATCCGGCATCAACTTCTTTGATTCCGCCAACGTCTACAGCGACGGCACCAGCGAGGAGATCGTCGGGCGCGCACTGCGGGATTTCGCCGACCGGGACGAGATCGTGCTGGCCACCAAGGTGCACGGCCGGATGCGCCCGGGCCCCAACGGGGCCGGCCTCTCCCGCAAGGCGATCATGACCGAGATCGACCACAGCTTGCGCCGGCTGGGCACCGACTACGTGGACCTCTACCAGATTCACCGCTGGGATCCCGCGACGCCGATCGAGGAGACCCTGGAGGCGTTGCACGACGTGGTCAAGGCCGGCAAGGCCCGTTACATTGGCGCATCCTCCATGCACGCATGGCAGTTTTCCAAGGCGCTTTATACGTCGCAGCGGCACGGGTGGACCCGTTTCGCCAGCATGCAGAACCACTACAACCTGCTGTACCGGGAAGAGGAGCGAGAGATGCTGCCGCTCTGCGCGGACCAGGGCATCGGCGTCATTCCATGGAGCCCGCTGGCTCGCGGGCGACTGACCCGGCCGTGGGACGCGCAGAGCGCCCGGTCGCAGACCGACGAGTTCGGCAAGACCCTCTACCCGGACAGCGACCGGCTCATCGTCGAGGAGGTGGCCAAGGTGGCCGCGGGGCGCGGCGTCTCCCCGGCGCAGGTGGCCCTGGCCTGGCTGGTGGCCAACCCTGTGATCACGGCGCCCATCATCGGGGCCACCCAGCCGCATCACATCGACGATGCCGTTGCCTCGCTCGCCATCGAGCTCACCGCGGAAGAGAAGGCGGCGCTGGAACGGCACTACGCGCCACACCAGGTCGCCGGATTCGCGTAACGGCTCCGTGTCGCGGCCAGGCTGCGTTCTGCGTAATCCGGCCTTCGCCGCCAAACTGGCGCGAGCGCCTCAAGGCTTCGGGACCGATGGGAGTTTGTGAGCGGCGGGCGAGGCGGGCGGCCAAGCCTTCGCCCTCGGCCTGGTGGACGAGGTAGATATGGACGTCGTGCCCGTAGTCTTCGGGTCGGGCAAGCGGTACTTCGGATCGACCGGTGCCCAGCACCTGCTCGAGGACCCGCACACGGTCATCCAGGGCGATCGGGTGCTGCACCTGAGCTACCGAGTCCGCCGGTGATGAGGCGGCGGAATCGGGCCTTCGCCGCCAGCGCGGAGCATTAGGCGCGCCATAGCAGCGCTAAGTCTTCCTGCTATCCGGGACTGGTCAGCGATGCGTGCGCTCTACCTCCGGCCGGATCGTCCGCATCGTCGTGGCCAGCTGCGCAGGACTGGTGTTCCAGGCGTAGAAGTCGGCGTAACTGTTGCCGTCGACCCACATGCAGTGCGCTACCGGGCCGGTTTGGTGGGCCAGCTGGGCGCAGGCCGCCTTCCCGCCCGGTGGCCCGGCATCGACTTGGTGCTGCCCGGTGAAGGTGTCATTGGTCATGAAGCTGTGCAGAGCCGATTTCGCGTTACCCGTCCCGTGCAGGTAGGCGGCGAGGTACATCAGCCGATGATCATTTGTGGTGAACGTGGTGGCCGAGCGGTTGGTCGTGTAAAACCCGCTGACCACGTCGTGCGCCGGGATGAGGAACGAGTTCGCGAACTGCTGGCGGACCTTCCGGCCCACGAACTTATCGGTCAGCGCCGGGGTGAACTGTAGCGATCCGATACGCCCGGGCACGCCCAGGTGGCCACTCGCGCCGGTCCGCACGGCCGTCGCCGGCTGGCCCGTCTGAGTGGGGGTCGGGTGCGAACTCGGCCTGCTGCTCGGCGAGTGCGCGGGATGGGAGGCGGGCGGAGTGCTGGATGCCGCGTGGCGGGCTGGATTGTGGTGCGAGGTCAGCAGCAGGGCCGCGATCACAGCCCCCACCGCGATGACGGCGGCCGCCGCGGCCAGGAACAAAATCGGGCGGATGTCCGGCGACCGCTGGTGCCCGTGAGGGCTGACCGGTCCGGTCGGGGGCGGAGGTCGCATGTCGCCGGGCCGCGGCGGGATGGCCCCATGGCGGGGTCCGGGCGTGTACCCCGTCGTCCCCGGACCCTGGCCCGCCGCTCCTCGGCCCCGGTTCGGTGTCTCTCGGCCCCGGTCCGGTGTCCCCCAGCCCCGGTCCGGTGTCCCCGGGCCAGAATCTCCTGCCCTGGCCTCATGGCCGGCTGCCGCACCCAGACCCGCCGCCCCCAGCCCAGCCGCCCCCGCAGCCCAGCCTGCCGCCCCCGGCCCTCGATCCGCCGCGCCCGGGCCCCGATCCGCCGTTCCCGCGCCTCGATCCGTCCCCTCCGGGCCCCGATCCGCCGTTCCCGGGCCCCGATCCGCCATTCCCGGGCCCCGATCCGCCGTTCCCGCGCCTCGATCCGCCGTTCCCGCGCCTCGATCCGTCCCATCCGGGCCCCGATCCGCCGTTCCCGCGGCCCGATCCGCCGTTCCCGCGCCTTGGTCGGCTGTCCCCGGACCTCGGTCCGGTGTCCCCGGGCCAGAATCTCCTGCCCTGGCCTCATGGCCGGCTGCCGCAGCCGCCCCCAGCCCAGCCGCCCCCGGAGCCCAGCCTGCCGCCCCTGGCCCTCGATCCGCCGCCCCCGGCCCTCGATCCGCCGTTCCCGGGCCTCGATCCGCAGTTCCCGCGCCTTGGTCGGCTGTCCCCGGACCTCGATCCGCTGCTGCCGGGCCTCGGTCCGCTGTCCCCGGCCCTCGATCGGCTGTCGCCGGCCCTCGGTCCGCTGCTCCCGGGCCTCGGTCGGCTGTCCCCGGGGCGTGATCTCCTGCTCTGGCCTCATGGCCGGCTGCCGCCAGACCCGTCGCCCCGAGCCCAGCGGCCCCCGCAGCCCAGCCTGCCGCCCCCCAGCTGGGCCTGCTCGCCTCCGGGGCGGGTTGCCCATCTGCGCCGGGCTCGCCCGCGACCGCGGCGGGCTCCGGCTCCTGGTGGACCGGGGGCTCGCGGTGGACCGGGGGCTCGCGGTGGGCAGGGGGCTCCTGGTGGACCGGGGGCTCCTGGTGGACCGGGGGCTCGCGGTGGACTGGGTGTCCCTGATAACCGTGAGGGTGGTAGTGACCAGGGGACTCGTCGGAACCGGGGGACATTTCGAATGGGGAGGACTCCTTGAAGCCGGGGGTCTCCTGGTGACCGACGGAGTGCCGGGAGCCACGGGGACCGCGGTAGCCTCCCTCCCCCTCGTAATCCCCCGCATCCCCGGAGGCCTGGGCCTCCGGGTACTCGCGTCCCTCGGGACCGGCCTCGGGCCGCGCGAACCAGTTGTGTCCGTCATCGGGCGGGGAGGGGTTGTGGTGCTGGCCCCTTGGGACCGGGAATCCTTCGTAGTCGCGGCCGTCGCCGGTACCGGGCGTGGGGTAGCCCGCCTGGTCAGCCTCCTGCCTACCCTGACTGGGCAGCTCCTCGCGGCGAGGCGGTCGTGCCTGCCCAAGCGGTTCGCCCTGCTGCGACGGGCCGCCCCGCGGAGGGGGCCCGGCCTGCGCGGGGGGTCCGCCCCGCGCAGGGTATCCAGCCTGGGTAGGACGCCTGGCCTGCGGAGGGGGTCCGGCCGGGCCAGACGGTCCTGCCTCGCGAGACGGTCCTGCCTCGCGAGACGGTCCTGCCTCGCGAGACGGTCCTGCCTCGCGAGACGGTCCTGCCTCGCGGGGCGGTCCACCCTGACGAGGCGGTCCTGTCTGCCACGGCGATTCATAGCGAGCTGGCGACCCCCGGCGCGGCAGCCTGGGTGGCGTCGCCGGGCGCGCGGTCGGGTCAATCCCCCCCGGGGCGGCGGGACCGGACTGACCTGGCTGCCCCGAACCGGGCCAGGGTTCGTCGGCCTGGCCGGGCGGGCGCCGGGGATCGCCGACCTGGCCGGAACCGGAATCGGGATCGGGATCGGGTCGCGTGTGCGTATCGTGATCGTGCCTCGACGGCGGGACCTGTTCCGCGTGGTACTCGGGCTCCGGGCCGGGCGGCGTCGGGCGGGAGTAGCCCGCGCCCTGCCGCCAGGTGGGCCAGTCGGTTTCCTCGTCCTCCCCCGACGGTACGTCGGGTGGCGGGCGGGATCCTCGCGGGTCCTCAGGCCCCGGTTCACGACCTGAGTTCATCGATCGGTAACCCCTCGACTCGGCCGGTCACAGCGCATCGTGCCCGTGATGCTGCGCAATGCAATGCACCTTTAGGCTACACCGCCTGACCTGCGCGGAGTTCTCCCGGCCGATCTCCGCCGTCCCGCGACGGGCTGGGCACCGGGCCCGGGAAACCGCCGCTGACCAGGCGATCGCCGGCGACTGGGATCAAACCGGTAAAAGATCCGGCCTGTTCGCTGACAGCGCGGCCAGCCTGCCAGCCAACCCGGAGGCAGAACTGTATGGTTCGAGCTGGAGTAACCATGATCCACAGCGTCGGCCCGAACCCCATGAACGAGGACGCCTGCCGGATGGCAGCCGTCCGGCTTCAGCACGAATATCGGCACTGGATGATCATGTGGGGCTGTTATACCCGCACGTACGTCGCCTTTCCGCTGTTTCACGCGCCGCGTGGCACGATCCTCACCGCCACCGTGCCCGACGAGATGGCCGACAAGATACGCAGGCACGAACTAGCGGCGGGAATGCGGGTACCCCCGCCCAGCCCTCGGCCCGACCGGCAGCCGGAACGGGACTGGCACGGCCGGGGCACGTTAGACCCGATTCACTAGACGGGCCAGACCGGGCCTAGGACGCGCTGATGCTCGGCTCGCTGACCTGCGTCAGCGCATCGATGAACGCGGCGGCCCAGTGGGTCACGTCGTTTTCGCGTACGCGTCGCCGCATCGAGCGCATGCGCCGCCTGGCCTCGTTCGGGGAAATCCGCACCGCGAGCATGATCGCGTCCTTCATTCCCTCGATGTCGTGCGGGTTCACCAGGATCGCACCGGTCAGCTCGTCCGCCGCCCCGGTGAACTCGCTGAGCACCAGGGCGCCGGTGTCGTCGGTCCGGCAGGCGACGTACTCCTTGGCCACCAGGTTCATCCCGTCCCGCAGCGCCGTCACCAGCATCACGTCCGCGGCCAGGTAGAGCGCCGCCATCTCCTCCCGCGGATAGGTCTGGTGGAGGTAGTGGATCGGCGGGCTGCCGAGCTCGGCGTGCTCTCCGTTGATCCGGCCGACCGCAACCTCAACCTCGTCCCGCAGCAGGCGATAGTGCTCCACCCGCTCCCGGCTGGGACTGGCCACCTGGATCAGCGCGGCGTCGGAGGGCGCCACCCGGCCTTCGTCCAGCAGCTCGCCGAGCGCGTTGAGGCGGTGGATGATGCCCTTGGTGTAGTCGAGGCGGTCGATGCCGAGCAGGACCACGCCAGGATGGCCCAGAGACTCCCGGATCTCCTGCGCCCGGGCCCGGACCGATTCCTGGTGGGCGAGCTTTTCGAAGGCGGCAAAGTCGATCGAGGCCGGGAAGGCCCCGACCCGGATCTCGCGTGCCGCTGACGGGCCGTTGGCCGACCGGCCCCCGGCCCCGGCGAGGCCGGAGGCGGCGCCCGCCGCGGCGGCCGGGAGCCGGACCAGCGAACCGCTGGTGGACAGCCCGGCGGTGCGACGGCACGCGCGCAGGAAGTTCACCGCATCGCCCCGCCGCTGGAATCCGAGCAAGTCCGCGCCGAGCAGGCCCTGGATGATCTGCCTGCGCCACGGGAGCTGAGCGAAAATCTCATAGCCAGGAAACGGGATGTGCGCGAAGAAACCGATGCGAACGTCCCTGCGCTGCTCCCGCACCATCGCCGGGACCAGCTGGAGCTGGTAGTCGTGCACCCACACCGTGGCGTGGGGGGCGGCCCGCTCGGTTACCGCCCGCGCGAACCGCCGGTTGACCCGTACGTACGCTTCCCACCACGCGCGATGGAACACCGGCGGGACGATCACGTCGTGATAGAGCGGCCAGATCGTGGCGTTGCAGAAGCCCTCGTAATAATCCCTGACCTCGTCGCGGGAAAGCCCGATGCCGACCAGGTGCATGCCTTCGGCGTCGAACGGCTCCGGCGGATCGCCCGCCGCGCCCGGCCATCCGATCCATACCCCGTCGGCCTGCCGCATCACCGGCTCGAGCGCGGTGACCAGGCCGCCGGGGCTTGGCCGCCACTCGACCTGACCTCCGGGGCCCTCCACCTGGTCTACCGGCAGTCGACTGGCGGCCGCCACGAAGTCATAGTGGCCGGCGGCCTGCCGTACGTCGCCGCCGCGCGGCTGTGCTACCGCCGGCGGCTGTTGGTTAGACCGCAGAACCAGCTCACCGTCCCAGCGTCAGCAACCGTGCCTCGATGTCGGCCACGATCTTATCGGGCACCGACGGGGGTAGCCCGTGAGGACGACGTGGTCCAGGCCGCGTCCCGGCCAGATACGGCCTGGACCCGGCCTAATCCGGGCGGCGGCCCGACCGCCGCCGGAGGTGGTCGAGCACCTCGGCCCCGGCGGGCGCGGCGAACCAGCGGACGTGTCCGAGCAGGTAGCCGTCGTAGGCCAGTTCCGCGTTGGCCGCCGAGCCCGTGACGTCGGCAAAGTACTCGACCTCGGAGAGCGCGAACTCGACGTGGGCCACGGGCACGACCTCTGGCAGGGCGGTGGCCTCGGCCGGGGTGAGCGGGCGGACCGACTCGTAGCCGTCGAGCAACGCGTCGATGGCCTCGAGGTCGGCTCTGGCCTGCCCTGATTCCGCGAGATCGAGCCAGGTCACCGTGCTGCGCTCGATCGCGAGGGCCAGGTCGTGCACCGCGAAGGTCCGGTTGGCCAGCCCCAGGTCGAAGACCCCGGCGACGCGCGCGTCCGGGCCGGCGCCGGTCCAGCTGAGGTTGGACGGATGCCAGTCGCCGTGTCCCCACTGTCGCGGCAGCGTGCGGCCCAGCGGGGCCGCCCTGTGGATGGCCGGCAGCAGATACCCGGTGAAGTCGTCCCGCCAGGGTCGTCGCGCCATCCACCGGGACAGACCGGGCCTGCGGGCCAGGATCCGGGCTACCCGGCCGACGGGATCGGTGGCCAAGATCACGGCGCAACTGCTGATCAGTACGCCGGGCGGGCGCGCGGGGGCAGCGTAGTCCTCAGCGGCCCGGTGCAGCCGGGCCAGCGCGGCGCCGGCCGACCGGGCGTGACCCAGGGCGGCGAAAGGCGACCAGGAGACCGCGTCCCGGTACAGGTCGATGCCCGCGGCCACCCACTGTGCCTCGTAGCTGAAGTCGCCGCGCCGCACGGCGGTCAAGCCACCGTGTAGCGGGACCATCGCCGGGACCGGCAGCCCGCGGGCCCGCAGGTACCCGACGAACGCGTGCTCGGCGTGCAGTTGGCCGACGGTTCGCACGCTGAGGTGATGGCGCTTGACCACGAGGCTGGCTCCCCGCCAGCTGACCAGGCCGGCCGCCGACATCGGCCGGGGACTGTGCCACGTCACGACCGCGCCCGTGCGGGTGCCGCCCAGCACCAGGCTGACCTCTTCGTCGGTCAGCGGCGCCCAGTCGGCCGGAACGAGCGTCTTGCCCATGCCGTGCGCCAGGTGCGGCTGCCCCAGCGGGGATACCCCCGCGCGGCGGTCCCCGGGGATCTTGCTGAATTCGACGATGCCGGGCTCCCGTGTGTCGTGCCGGTGATGCTACCGGCGGTCAGGCCGGCGCCAGACCTGGCCATGAGCACTGGCCACGAGTAAAGGAGGGCCGGGGTGGAAGATGAGGAGAATAATCGGTAGGGATCTGCAGGCGGCGGCTGGAGGATCGGTCTGGATGGGCGTGCGGACGTGGATAACCGAGTGGCCGGTATACCGGCAGCTGTCGGGCCCCGACGCCACCGGCCGCGGCGCCGCCGTGAAGAGCAAGATCACGGCCGAGAGGCGTCCCCGGGTGGCCACGGCGGACCAGGTGGTCAAGTCGGTCTGCCCGTACTGCGCGGTGGGCTGCGGCCAGAACGTGTACGTCTCCGGCGGGAAGGTCACCCAGATCGAGGGGGATCCGGACTCGCCGGTCAGCCGCGGCCGGCTGTGCCCGAAGGGCTCGGCCAGCCTCCAGCTGACCACCGGCTCGGCGCGCCAGTACCAAGTCCTGTATCGGCGCCCGCACGGCACCGAATGGGAGCGCCTGGATCTGAATCAGGCCATGGACATGATCGCCGACCGGGTGATAGACGCGCGCCGGGCCGGCTGGCAGTGGGAGCAGGACGGCCAGCGGGTGCGGCGCACGCTGGGCTTCGCCAGCCTCGGCGGCGCGACGCTGGACAACGAAGAGAACTACCTGATCAAGAAGCTGTTCACCGCGCTCGGCGCGATACAGATCGAGAACCAGGCCCGCGTTTGACACTCCTCCACCGTCCCCGGTCTGGGGACTTCGTTTGGCCGCGGCGGGGCGACCACGTTCCAGCAGGACCTGCAGAACGCCGACTGCATCCTCATCGAAGGCTCGAACATGGCCGAGTGCCATCCGGTCGGGTTCCAGTGGGTGATGGAGGCCAAGGCGCGCGGCGCGGCTGTGATCCACGTCGACCCGCGGTTCACACGGACCAGCGCGCTCGCTGACCTGTACGTGCCGATCCGGGCCGGGGGCGACATCGCGTTCCTCGGCGGCCTGATCAACTACGTGCTGAGCCACGAGAAGTACTTCCGCGAGTACGTCGTGACCTTTACCAATGCGGCGGCGATCCTTACCGAGGACTTCGCCGACACCGAGGATCTGGACGGGTTTTTCTCGGGCTTCAATCCAGAGCATCGGTTCTACGGCTTTGACACGTGGCGGTACCAGGGCGACCAGATGCACCCGGGCCGCGGCCAGCGCCTCATGGGGCTGGACCGGTTCCGCGAACTGCGGCGGTCAGCCCGCGGCGAGGCGCACGGGGAAGGGGGGGCGGCCGCGCATCCCTCGCCCGACATCGACGAGACCCTGCAGCACCCGCGGTGCGTGTTCCAGGTGCTCAAGCGGCACTTCGCCCGGTACACGCCGGAGATGGTCGCGGAAATCTGCGGTGTGCCGGAAGAAGCGTTCACCCGGGTGGCCCGGCTCATCACCGAGAACTCGGGCCGGGACCGGACTACCGCCTTCGTCTACAGCGTCGGGTGGACCCAGCACACGGTCGGCGTGCAGTACATCAGGACGGCCGCGATCCTGCAGGCGCTGCTTGGCAACATCGGCCGCCCCGGCGGCGGGATCATGGCGCTGCGCGGACACGCCTCCATCCAGGGATCCACCGACATCCCCACCCTGTTCGACCTGCTGCCCGGGTACCTGGCGATGCCGCACGCACACACCAACGACAACCTCGACTCCTACGTCGAGGCCGAGAAGTTCGGCAAAGGCTTCTGGGCGAACGCGCGAAGCTATATGGTCAGCCTGCTCAAGGCGTGGTGGGGTGAGGCCGCGACCGCCGACAACGACTTCTGCTATGACTACATGCCCCGGCTGACCGGCAGCCACAGCACCTACGAGACGGTCCTGGCCCAGATCAACGGCACCTGCAAGGGATACTTCCTGTTCGGCCAGAACCCGGCGGTCGGATCGGCCAACACCCGGATGCAGCGGCTCGGCCTGGCCAACCTCGACTGGCTGGTGGTACGGGACTTCTCGCTGATCGAGAGCGCGACCTGGTGGAAGGACGGCCCGGAGATCGAGACCGGCGAGCTGCGCACGACCGACATCGGCACCGAGGTGTTCTTCCTGCCGGCCGCCGCGCACACCGAGAAGGACGGCAGCTTCACCAACACCCAGCGGATGCTGCAGTGGCACCACAAGGCGGTCGAGCCGGCCGGCGATACTCGCAGCGATCTGTGGTTCACCTACCACCTCGGTCGCAGGATCCAGGAGAAGCTGGCCCGTGGCTCTCTGCGGGGTGTCCCCGCGGAGGGCGCGGTGGCGGACGACATGGACCGGCCGATCCTCGACCTGCGCTGGGACTACCCGGTCGAGGGACCGCTGGACGAGCCGGAGGCCGAGGCGGTGCTGGCTGAGATCAACGGCTGGGACGCCGACGGCAAGCCGCTGTCCTCCTTTAACCAGCTGGCCGACGACGGCTCGACGGTCTGCGGCTGCTGGATCTACTGCGGCTCGTACGCCGAGGGGGTGAACCAGACCGCACGGCGCAAGCCGGGCCGCGAGCAGCACTGGGTGGCGCCCGAATGGGGTTGGGCTTGGCCCGCCAACCGCCGGATCCTCTACAACCGGGCCTCCGCCGACCCTGACGGCAAGCCGTGGAGCGAGCGCAAGGCCCTGGTCTGGTGGAACGCCGAGGACGGCCGGTGGACCGGTCACGACGTCCCCGACTTCGTCGCCGACCGGCCGCCGTCCTACCGGCCCGCCAAGGACGCGACAGGCGTGGCCGCGATCAGTGGAGTAGACCCGTTCATCATGCAGGCCGACGGCAAGGCGTGGCTGTTCGCGCCGGCCGGCCTGGTGGACGGCCCGTTGCCGGCCCACTACGAGCCGCAGGAGTCACCGTTCCGCAACCTGCTCTACCGGCAGCAGCGCAACCCGGCCCGGGAGATCCTCGCCCACCCGGAGGACCTGTTCCAGCCCAGCGGCGATCAGCCAGGCTCTGACGTCTTCCCCTACGCCGCGACCACATACCGGCTGACCGAGCACCATACGGCCGGCGGAATGTCGCGGTTCCTGCCCTACCTGGCCGAGCTGCAGCCGGCCTTCTTCTGCGAAGTCTCCCCCGAGCTGGCGGCCGAGCGCGGCCTGGAGCACATGGGCTGGGCGACGATCATCACCGCCCGCAACGCTATCGAGGCCCGCGTGATGGTCACCGAACGGGTGACGCCCATCACCGTACAGGGCCGCCGACTGCACCAGATCGGGCTCCCCTACCACTGGGGGCCGAACGGTTACACGACCGGCGACGCAGCCAACGAGCTCGCCCACCTGGCCCTCGACCCGAACGTGCACATCCAGGAGGTGAAGGCATTGGCCTGCGACATCCGCCCGGGACGCCGGCCGCGCGGGCCCGCGCTGCGGGAGCTGGTCCGACAGTACCGGGACCGGGCCGGGATCACCGACCAGACAGGCACCGAGGTGTGATGTGAGCGGATACCCCGAGGACCGGGCGACCCGGGCACCCGCCGCCACGCCCGGGCTGGATCCGGCTGCCGTGGCCGGGCACCAGGACCATCCGCCCCGGATGGGCTTCTTCACCGATACGTCGGTCTGCATCGGCTGCAAGGCCTGCGAGGTCGCCTGCAAGGAATGGAACGCGGTACCGGAGGACGGGCTGGAGCTGACCGGGATGTCGTACGACAACTCGGTGGGGCTGGGCGCCTCCACCTGGCGGCATGTGGCGTTCATCGAGCAGATCGGGCGACCGGGAGGGGCAGATCAGCAGCCGCAGCAGCCATCGCAGCCGGGCGGTGCGCGCTGGCTGATGTCCAGCGACGTGTGCAAGCACTGCACTGAGGCCGCTTGCCTGGATGTATGCCCCACCGGCGCGCTGATGCGTACCGAGTTCGGCACGGTGGTCGTTCAGGACGACGTGTGTAACGGGTGCGGGTACTGCGTACCGGCGTGCCCGTTCGGGGTCATCGCCCGGCGCGAATCGGACGGCGGCGCGCACAAGTGCACGCTCTGCTACGACCGGATCGGGGACGGCCTGACCCCGGCGTGCGCCAAGGCCTGCCCGACCCAGTCAATCCAGTTCGGCCCGCTCGACGAGCTCAGGGAGCGGGCGGGCCGGCGGGTGGCCGAGCTGCACGAGGATGGCGTGGCCGAGGCCCGGTTGTACCTCGAGGATCCGGGTGACGGCATCGGCGGGGCGGGCGCGTTCTTCCTGCTGCTGGACGATCCCGAGGTCTACGGGCTGCCGCCAGACCCGGTGGTCACCACGCGGGATCTGCCGCGGATGTGGCGGCACGTCGCGACCGCGGCCGTGGGACTGGCGGCCGGCGGGCTGGCTGCCTGGCTGACCGGCACCCGGCGGTGGCCGTGAGCACGCTACCCGGTGATGTTCGCGCGACCGGGCGGCACAGGCGGCGCGGGAAGGGCCGAGACGGCGAGCGGGCCATGGTGCCGCGAGCCGAGTTCCGCTCCTACTACGGCCGCCCGGTGCTCAAGGAACCCGTGTGGAAAGTGCCTGACGTACCCGGGTACCTGTTCGGGGGCGGGCTGGCCGGCGCGTCGTCGGTGCTGGCCGCGTTCGCGCAGGCGGCGGGGCAGCGCGAGCTGGCCCGGGCGGCCAAGGTCAGCTCCGCCGGGGCGATCACGCTGTCCGTCGCCGCCCTGATCAACGACCTGGGCCGGCCCGCGCGCTTCCTGAATATGCTGCGCGTGTTCAAGCCCACCTCGCCGCTCAGCGTGGGCTCCTGGCTGCTAGCCGCCTACGGTCCCATGTCGGGCGCGGCCGCGGCCAGTGCGGTGACCGGACGGCTGCCGCGGGCCGGCGCCGTGGCCACCGGCGCGGCGGCGGTGCTGGGCCCGGCCGTTGCCACCTACACCGCCGCGCTGCTCTGCGACACCGCCGTGCCCGCCTGGCACGAGGCTTATCGCGAGATGCCGTACCTGTTCGCCGCCTCCGCCGCCTCCGCGGCCGGCGGCATGGGCATGCTGGCCGTCTCACCCGAGAATGCCGGGCTGGCGGTCCGGTTCGCCGTGCTCGGCGCCGCGGCCGAGATCACGGCGAAGACCATCCTGGTCCGGCGGCTGGGCGAGACGGCCGACCCGTACCGGCAGGGCCGGCCCGGTGCCATCATGCGGGTGGCCGAGAACCTCACGGCGGCCAGCCTGGGCACGGCGCTGCTCGCCAGGCACAGTCGCCTGGCCGCCGTCCTGTCGGGCACGTCGCTGGTGGCATCGTCCGCGCTGACCCGGTTCGGCATCTTCGAGGCCGGGATGGCGTCCGCGCGCGACCCCCAGTACACGATCCGGCCGCAGCGCGAGCGCGCTGACCGGGCCGGCCGGGTTCCGGCCGGGCCGGGCGGCGGAGTTTGAAGCTCCACGGTCCCGGGCCGTCCCGGGGTCAGCCGCGCTCCCACTCGGACGCGAGCTGCCCGAGGATGACCTCGTCGAGGAACTCCCCGTCCACCCAAGCCGCGCCGCGCAGCGTGCCCTCGGCCGCAAAACCGGCCCGGGCGGCCACCGCGATCATCGCGTCGTTGTCGGCGAGCGTGTCGACCTGCAGCCGGTGCAGGCCGAGGATCGCGAAGCCGTAACGGCACAGAACCCGGACAACATCGGTGCCCAGGCCCCGGCCGCGGAAGGCGGCCAGCAGTGAGAGCCCGATGTGGGCGGTCCGGTTGTGCAGGTCGATCCCCCATAGCAACGCCTCGCCGGCCAGCTCGCCGCTATCCAGCTCGACCACCGAGAAGCGGGCGATGTCGTCGCGGTCACCGGTCACCCGGTAGCCGGACGCGGCGGAGCCAGCCGGGACCGGCCGCCACGGCCGGTAGTCCGCGCGCACCCGCGTCAGGACGTCATCATGCAGCTCAGCATCGAGAATGGCGATGTCGTCGTCCTCCCGGGCGCGCAACCCGGCTAGCTCGCCACGCAGCATCCGCCATCCCTACCCCATACCCGCCTACGCGGGCAACCCGCTTGCCGGCCCTTGGCGTTAGGTGCCGAAGGCGTACAGGTTGCCGTCCTGGTTGCCGAAGTAGACGTGACCGTTGGAGATGGTGGGGGCACCCCAGAAGTGCGAACCGCTTTGGGTGTCTTGATGGCTCCACAAGATGGCGCCCGTGCTGGTGGCGATCGCGTACGCGGTGTTGCCGGCGCCAACGAAGGCGACGCCGGGCACCGCCGTGACCGCTCCGAGCACCGGGGCGCTCAGGCAGTCCGCCCAGACCGTCCTGCCCGTTGATGGCCGCAGTTCGCGGATGCTGCCCGCGCAGGCGACGCCGCCGATAGTGGTCTGCTCACCGCCGACGAACAAGTGATGCCCGTCCCAGGCGCTGGGGGATACGTCGGCCTTCTTGAACGGGCCTGGTCCGCCAGCCGCCATCCGCTTCTGCCACAGCGGTCCCTGGGAGATGGCCGACCGGTCGAAGGCATAGTAGATCCCGTTCTTGTTTTGCACGCCTACCATCTGGTGCACCACGCCGCCGATCCTGGCCGTGAACAACGTGGGCGTAGACCCAAAATCGCTGTCGGTGGCCTGCTGGCTGGCGGGTACTTGCCAGCTGCTGAGCACGTTGAGGGAACTATCGGTCTCGACCACCGACACGGCCAGCGGTTCGGGGCTGCTGCATGACCTGTCGTCGCCGGTCGCAAAGTAGATGTCGCCGGTTGCGGTGTCCACGGTGGGAGAGCCCCAGACGTTGGCCCCTTCGCAGCCGCTGGGCACGGTGACCAGGGTGTGCTGGACCGCGCCGGTCGCCGGGTCCAGCTGGGCGATCTCGCCGCGGACGAGGCCATTGCCGCAGGAGCCGATCCCCTCGTAGAGGCTGCCGTTGTAAAGCAGCGGGGAGCTGAACAGGAAACGATTAGGCTGCGGGTCGAGCGGGGTTTTCCAGAGCACCGCCCCGGTGGAGGCGTTGAGGGCGTAGAAGTTGCTGTCGCCGCCGGCCACGAACACAGCCTGGGTCGCGGTCCCGTTGACCGTGATGGTGGCGACGGTGGCGGTGCTGGCCACCCCCAGGGTCGACGGAGTGCAGCTCGTGTCGGTGCTCTGCCCGAGGAAAGCCGACCACAGCTGGGTGCCGGTCGCGGCGTCGACCGCGTACTCAAAGCCGTCCCAGGACCCGTAGTAGACGACACCGTTGACCTGGATGGGTTCCGCGGATACCGCGCCCCCCGCGGTGTCGGCCCACAGCTGAGTCAGATTCGGGGCCGTCGCCGGCGTGACCGCCGTCTCGGCGGTGTTGTAGCCCGTCCGGGCCCCGTTGTTGAGGTAGGTAGGCCAATCCCCGGAAGTCTGCGCCCCCGCCCCGCTGAGCGGAACCCCGGCCAGTAAGACCGCGGTCGCCCCGGCCGCCGCTACCGCGGTGAGCCGGGTGATGATGGTTTGATACATGCTTTCCCCGTCCTCGTGGTGTGCTGTGCTATGTCGGATCGTCCAGCATGGCCCGGGTCAGGCGGAGGTGCCGAGCCCAGTAGGGCAGCGGCCGGGTCACCATCTGGGCCGGATGCAGCGGCGTCTGGGAGTAGTCGAAGGCATTGCTGAAGTCATAGGCCTGCGCGTCATTCTCCGCCAGCGGGGCCAGGCCAAACGTGTGCTCGGTGTAAGCAAGGATTGATGCAAAGTTCGCCGACGTGGTGTCGGTGTAGCCGGGCTTCGCGTACGGCGAGACGATGATCAGCGGCATCCGCGGGCCTTCCTGCGTGCCGTCTGGTGCCTTCGGCGGCGGCACCTGGTCGTAGAAGCAGCCGCAGTCGTCGAAGGTGATGAAGACCGCCGTCGATGACCAGTCTGGGCTGTTCTCCACCGACTGCACCAGGGAGCCGGCCCAGTTGTCGCACGCGGTCATGCTGGTCAGGTTGTGGCACGAATCCTTGGTGGTGCTGCCGCCCGGGGTGACCACCGAAAAGGCCGGCAGGTTCCCGGCCAGGGCGTCCGCCTGGAAGCCAGCGGACGGGACCAGGTTCTGATCCTGGCTGGTGTACAGGCACTCGGCCTCTGCCGGGCAGATCGACCACTGGTAGCCCGCCGTGGACTGGCCTTGCGCGCCGTAAATCTTCCACGTCAGCCCGGCCGCGGCCAGCCGGTCCATGATCGTAGGCACGTACTGGACCGGGGTGGCCTTGAACGCGCCCCCGTTCGGGTACTGGGCGACGGGCAGGCTGGGGTCGGGAACGCACGCCGGCACCGTCCGCTGCTTCCCGGCTGGGCTGATCCACTGGGTGACCTTGTCGCTGTCGCAGCCCCATCCGTTCAGTCCGGTGGTGCCCTTCGGCGCGTACGGGTTGTTGCCGGTGAAACCATCCAGGCTGCCGGCGACCGCGTACAGGTGCCCGCCCCACGACGGCGAGTCGGCCATCGAGAACGTGTCATCGGAGATGGCGAACTGGCCGGCCAGGGTGGTCAGGTTGGGCACCTGTGATGGCTGGAAACCGGTGATGCACTGGTAGCCCGTCGAGGCGGCGCAGCTGCCGTCCGGGATGTTCTGCCAGCCGTTCATCTGCGGCACGCCGCCCTGGATGTTCAGCGAAGCCTGCTGCGCGGTCACCAAGTGCTCCACGTTGGGCACCTTGTCGGTGGCCGTGCCCGGCGTGACCACGGTCCCGTCTGACAGGGTCACCGACGCGGGCATGCCGCCGTCCGGGCAGCGGCCCGGGTTCGTGTCGCACCAGAAGCCGAGCACGTTATCGAACGAGTGGTTCTCCAGGTAGATCACCACGACGTGCTGGATGGGAGATGCAGTGCCCGCCGCTTTCGGCAGGCGAACCGGAGCACGCACCGGCCTAACCGCCTGTAATGCCGCCCGCGCCGAGGCGCCGGCGGAGCCGGCCGGAGCTGCCACAGCGACCCCGCTGATTGCCGCCGCGACGACCAGGGCAGCCATGCCACCACGCCGCGACCAGGATGCCTTACCGCAGACATTCATGAGTTATCCCCCGGGCCCCCAGGCGGTATCTTCCCCATCGCCAAGCTAACGTTCAGGGACGCAGATGTAAACAAAAAGCAACACCCCAGCGACTACCGGTGACATTCATATCCATTCGGGTTGCAATGACAGGCGGGGAGGCGCGCTGAAGGAACTTCCGCGGCAGGCAGCCAGGGTGCGCGACGCGGTCGCGCCGGACTGGCTGATCGACATCGTGCGGCCGAAGCCGGTTACGGTGCCCTGGCCGTTGATGATCCGGGCCGCCCTGGCGGTCTGCGTGCCCATGGCCGCCGGGCTGCTCGCGCACGACCTGGTGCCGGGCCTGCTGGCAGCCATCGGCGGTCTGATCACGGTGGTCGTGGACGTCGGCGGTCCGTACCTGGCCCGGGTCAAGCGGGTGGGATCGGCCACCGTGTTCGGCGGAGCGGTCGGCCTGACCATCGGTGCGGCGATCCACGGCCGCGGCTGGATCGCCGTGGTGGTGCTCGTCCTGGTGGCCGGCGTTTCCGTCGTGGTCAGCGAGATGGGCAGCACGGGCTCGGTGGTCGGCCTGCAACTGCTGGTGTTCGCCTCGTTCGGCCTCGGGCCGCTGGGCGGGCTGCGGCCGTGGTGGACCGGGCCGCTGGAATTCCTCATCGGCGTGGCCTGGGCCATGATCTTGATCATCCCGGGCTGGATCCTGTATCCCCGGCTGGCCGAACAGCGGAGCGTGGCGGAGGTATACCGTGCGCTCGCGGCCAGGCTGCGGTCCGTCGGCACCGAAGCTTTCGCCGCGGACCGCCGCGCGCTGACCGCCGCGCTCAACGTCGCCTACGACCAGCTGCTGACCACGCGGTCCGGAATAGGCGGGGGGAATCCCCAGCTGAGCCGGTTGGTCGCGCTGCTCAACCACAGCTTCCTGGTGGCCGAGGCGACGAACACCCTGGCCCTGGAGGGTACCGCGCCGCCCGCTGGCGTGTCCGACGCGGTCGGCGCGCTGGCCGATTCGATCGAGTATGACCGGCCGCCGCCCGCCCTGCCGCCGGCCTGGAGCGACACCCCAGGCGCCCGCGCGCTGTGCGATGCGCTGCGCGGCGCGGTGCGGCTGATCGAGGGCCAGCAGATCCCTGACGGCGGCCAGCCCGCGCGGCCCGGGTGGCGCGAACGCGTGCGTACGGCGGCCGACCGGGTCCGGGCCGGCCGGCTTACCCGGCTGTACGCCCTCCGGCTGATGGCCAGCATCGGCGTGGCCGCGGTGGTGAGCGAGATCCTGCCGCTGCAGCGCTCGTACTGGGTGGTCCTCACCGTGGCCTTCGTGCTCAAGCCGGACTTCGGATCGGTGTTCGCGCGAGCCCTGCAGCGCGGCATCGGCACGGTCGTCGGGGCGGTCATAGGCGCGATCATCCTGGTAGCGGTGCCGTATGGCCTCTGGCTGCTGATCCCGTGCGCGATCCTCGCCGCGCTGCTCCCGTACGGGCGCATTCGCAACTACGGCCTGCTGGCCACGTTCTTGACCCCGCTGGTCGTGCTGCTCATCGACATCCTGGACCGGACGGGGTGGCCGCTGGCCGAGGCCCGGCTGATCGACACCCTGCTCGGCTGCGCGATCGCCCTGGTGATCGGGTTCGCCCCGTGGCCGGGGACCTGGCGGGCGCACCTGTCGGACCGGTTCGCCGAGGCCATGACGCACGTCGCCAGGTACACCGAACGGGCACTGGCCGGCCCCTCACCCGAGCGGTCACGCCTGCGCAGGCAGACCTACCGTGAGCTGTCCGACCTGCGCGCGGAATTCCAGCGCTCGATGTCCCAGCCGCGCGCCCTCGGCCGGCAGGCCACCGCGTGGTGGCCCGCGGTGGCCGCCCTCGACCAGGTGATGGACACGGTCACCAGAGCCGCCGTCGCCGTCGACCACGGCGCGGCAGCCCCCTCGGCCGGCGAGGTCCGGCAGCTGACGAGCGCGCTCGATCAGATCGCCGCCGCCGTGCGCAACGGCACCAGGCCGCCGGCCCAGGCCGACCTGCTGGGCGAGGCGGACCTCACCCAGGACAAGACGCTGACCCCGGTGGCCGACGCGGTCCGCAGCGTGCAGGCCACCGTCGCATAAGAGCCTGGCCCTCAAGCTCCCCGGCTCACGGCGGCCTGGTCGGTGAGCGCGATCGCGAGCTGGCCTGCCGCCGTGGGGTGGAAGGGAGCCGCCGCGTCCAGTCCCTGCACGTAGGGCTGCGGCGTGCAGAGCTGGTGCCCGGCGAAATCGGGCTGCGGCGAGGAGAACTTGAACTGAGCGGCTCCCTGGGCCAGCACCTCGTTCAGCGTAGCCAGCCGGGAGGTCAGCGTCTGCAGGTTCGCCGCGGTAAGCCCGGCCGGGCCCAGGCAGCCGGGCTGGGCGCCGAACGGGTCGTAGTAGCGGTTGACGATGACTTGCGGGTGGGAGGGCAACGCCGCCAGCCGGCTCAGCAGGTCGAGGTAGTTCTTGCTGAACGACGCGAGCTGCTGCTGGAAGTACGCCTCCGTGGCGCGGTCGTCGCAGCGTGGCGTGACCGCGCAGTAGCGCAGCATCGCGGACCAGTTCAGGTCGTCCGCGCCCACGCTGACGATGACCACCGACGCGTGCCCGGCCCGTTCGGCCACCGCGAGCTGCGGCGCCAGCCGGTCCCTATGGTGCTGTTGCGGCCCGAGCAGGCCGTGCCTGATCGTGGCGCCGTTGCAGGCCAGGTTCAGCACGTGCCAGCCGTTGGCGTCGGACAGGTCGGCCGCATAGGAATCGGAACTGCGCCCGCAGGCCCGGGCGGTGGTGGAGGCGCCGGGCACCGGCGCGAGCCCGGCTCCGGCCGCAGTGGAGTCCCCGAGCACCACGACCTGGATCCCGGGCAGCGGCCGCCCGTGCGGCCGGATCCGCGGCACCGGGGCCTGGCTGCCGACGAGCTCGTTGAGCGAGTGCACCTGGCGAAGCAGGGCAGGCGCCGAGTAAGTCGTGACCATGATGGCGCCCACGTTGAGCGCCTCGGTCACGGCCAGCCCGGCCACCAAGAGCTTGATCGTGGCCGAGCGGGGCAGGCGACGCCAGCCGGCTACCGCCCCCAGCAACACCAGCGCGCCCGCGCCGGTGATCACCGTCTCCCAGGTGAAGTAGCGCTTCCACCCGTCCGCGAGCCGGGCGCCGAGTACCCGCTTCGCGTCGCCATGACGGGCGCCCTCGACGAACGTGGTCAGCTCGCTGTTGATGCTGATCTGGGAAAGCTGGAGTCGCGGCCGTACCGGTCCGGTGAACCTCAGGTTGGTCGGCAGGTTCTGCCCGAACAAGTCGACCTGGCCCGGTCCGGACAGGCTGAGGTCGGGCGTGCTCGCGCCCACCTGGATCACCTGCCCGGCCACCGTGACCGTCTGCATCGGCGTCACCAGCAGCGCGAGCGCGATCGACGCGCCTGCCAGCACGACGAGCAGCACCAGCCCGGCCAGCCACCGCAGCGCAGGCCGGACCCACCGTAGCGCCCGCCGGATCCACTGTCCCGACAGCGCCATGCCGCGAGTAGTTCCCATTCCTGCCCCGACGATAACAACCCCGGAGGACTGCTCCGCAACGGCGAACCGGCTCGCCGGCCCGGGCGCAGGCGGCGCCGGCCGTAGGCTGGCCGGGTGACCAACCGAGACGGGTTCGACCCGGCGGCGCTCGCCCAGATTGACCGGATCGTCGAACAGGCCGTGGCGGAAGGTCAGGCGCCGGGCGTCGTCGCGGCCGTGGCCCGCGGGCCCGCCGTGCACGTGGCGGCGGCGGGCGCGATGGCGGTGGGCGGGGCCCCCATGCGGCGGGACACGCTGTTCCGGATTTCGTCGATAACCAAGCCGATGACCGCGGCGGTCGTGCTCTCGCTGGCCGGGGACGGCCTGCTGGACCTGGACGGGCCGATCGACCAGCTGGCGCCGGAACTGGCCGGTCGCCGGGTGCTGCGCCGCCCGGACGGCCCGCTGGATCTGACCGTCCCGGCGCAGCGCCCGATCACGGTGCGCGACCTGCTGACGTTCACCTGGGGGTTCGGCATGCAGGGGGCGATGTTCACCGCGCCCGAGCCGTGGCCGATCGTCACCGCGGCCGCGGAGCGCGAGCTGGCCACCTTCGGGCCGCCGCAGCCCGGCTCCACGCCGGACCCGGACACCTGGCTGGCGCGCCTGGGCGAGCTGCCGCTGCTGGCCCAGCCGGGCGAGCGCTGGCTGTACCACTCCGGTTCCCAGGTGCTCGGCGTGCTGGCCGCCCGGGCGGCCGGCGCCCCGTTCGGGGATGTGCTGCGCGAGCGGCTGCTCGGCCCGCTCGGCATGGCCGACACCGGATTCGGCGCGGCCGATACCGCCCGGCTGGCCACCGCGTATGAGCGCCGCGACGGCCGGCTCACCGTGACCGACCGGCCGGACGGACAGTGGTCGCGTCCGCCGCTGTTCCCCGACGGCGGCGCCGGGCTGGTGTCCTGCGCCGATGACGTGGTCGCGTTCGGCCGGATGCTGCTGCGCGGCGGCGACCCGGTGCTGACGCCGGCCGTCGTGGCCGAGATGACCCGCGACCAGCTCACCGCGGCGCAGCGGGCGAACGTCTGGCCCGGCTTCAGCTTCCTCTCCGGCCGAGGCTGGGGCTACGGGCTGTCGGTGCTCGACGACGGCTGCTACACCTGGGAGGGCGGGAGCGGCGCGGCGTGGTCGAACGTGCCCGCGCAGGATCTCACCGTCGTCGTCCTCACCCAGCGGGCCGTGGACGAGACCGGCCCGCCCGCCGTCTGTTACGACGTGCCTGCCGCCGCCCGGGCCCACTGACCCGGCCCGGGGACGCGCCTACCGGCCCTTGCGCAGGAAGGCCCGCAGCCGTTCCAGCGGCCAGGCGTTGATGACGTCGTCGGTGGTGAGCCAGCCGCGCCGGGCCACCGCGGCCCCGTAACGGGGGTAACCGAGCTCGACTGTGGCGTGTGCGTCGCTGTCCACGGCGAACTTGACCCCCGCCTGCCGGGCCCGCCGCACGTGCTCGGCCGGCAGGTCGAGCCGATGCGGCGAGCCGTTGATCTCCAGGGCGGTACCGGTGCGGGCGCACGCGGCGAACAGTTCATCCAGATCCACGTCCACCGGCTCCCGCCGGCCGATGATCCTGGTCAGCGGGTGGCCGATCACGTTGACATACGGGTTCTCGCAGGCCCGCACGAACCTGCGCGTCATCTGCGCCCTGGGCTGGCCGAAGTGTGAATGCACCGAGGCCACGCAGACGTCGAACCCGGCCAGGAAATCACCCGGCCAGTCCACCCCGCCGTCCGGCCCGATGTTCAGCTCGGAGCCGTGCAGCAGCGTCAGGCCCGGGCCGACCTCGGCGGCGAGAGCTGCGACCTGCTCGCGCTGGGCGAGCATCTTCTCGTCGGTCATCCGATGCATGACCAGGTCAGGCGCGTGGTCGGTGACCGCGTAATACTCGTAGCCGCGTCCGGCCGCTGCGGCCACCATCTCCTCCAGCGAGGACACGCCGTCGGTAAGGTTGGTGTGCGTGTGCAGGTCGCCGCGCAGGTCCTGCTCGCCGACCAGGCGGGGCAGTTCGCCGCGCAGCGCCGCGTCCACCTCCCCGCCGTCCTCACGCAGGCACGGCGGCACCCAGCTCATGCCCAGCGCGTGGTAGATCTCCTCCTCGGTCCGCGACGCGATCCGCTCGCCGTCCTCCACCCGCAGCAGGCCGTACTCCGACAGCCTGAGCCCCAGCCGGACCGCGATCTCACGGATCCGCACGTTGTGTGCCTGCGACCCGGTGAAGTACTGCAGCGCGGCACCCCAGGAATCGTCCGGGACCACGCGCAGATCCACCTGCAGCCCACGCTGCGTGCGCACGGACGTCTTCGTGTCTCCGCTCGCGATCACCTCGGCCACGCCGGGCAGCGCGCGCAGCGCCGCCATCAGCGGGGCGCTCGAACCGGCCGCGCCGCCCTCGGGTCCGGCGGCCACGGCGGCGAGAATGTCGATGTCGCCGACGGTCTCCCGCATCCGCCGCAGCGACCCCGCGTAGGTGCAGCGGACGCAGCCGGGGACCGCCCTCAGCGCCGCCACGATATCCTCGGCGGTCTCCAGCCCGACGCTGAGTAGCACCCGCTCCCCCGACTGCCGCAGCAACTCGATGCCGCGCAGGAGCCGCTCCTCGCTTTTGGCGCCGAATCCCTTCACGTCGCGGAGCCGGCCCGCCCTGATGGCCTCGGTGAGCTCTTCCACCGACCCGATCCCCAGCTCGGCGTGAAGCTGCAGGGCGCGGCTCGGCCCGAGAGCGGGGATCGCGGTCATCTCCCGGACGCCGGCCGGTATGCCGGCCCGGAGCTCCTCGACGACCCTGATGCTCCCGGTGTTCAGGTACTCGGTCACCTTGTCCGCGATCGACTTGCCCACGCCCGGGATCTGGCGCAGCTCGGCGGGGCCCAGCTGCGCGACATCCGCGGAATAGCCCCTGATGGCGCGGGCCGCGCGGGAGTAGACGCGAGCCTTGAACGCATCCCCGCCGGTGATCGAGATGAGCTCGGCGTACTCACCCAGCAGCGCGGCGATCTCATCGTTGGGACGTGGCATGCCAGCATTGTCCCGGTCGGGGTTATGCCGGACCGGATAGGGTACCGAGGGTCCGGGGAAGGCACGATTGTCCGGAGGCTGGGATGCAACTGGGATTCCTGCGCCCGCTGTACGCGGGCGAGGGTAATTGTGCCTCGATTTACCTGGATGCTTCCCAGACGGCCGACGACACCGCCGACCTGCTCGCGTTGCGCTGGCGGACCGCCAGGGACCAGCTCGCTGAGCAGGGAGCCGACGCCGCCACGCTGGACGCGCTGGACGAGGTGGTCATCGGCCCGGCCCGGGCGGAGCCGGGCCTGGCGGCGTTCGCGCGGTCGGGTGCGGTCATGTTCACCGCGCGGCTGCCGCATCCGCCGCGGCGCGAGATCAGCCGCTACGCACGGCTGCCGCACCTGATGCCGCTGCTGGCGCAGTATCCGCCGCAGGGCACCCAGGTGCGGGTGGCGGCGGACCGGGCAGGCGGCGAGATCATGGTGGTCCGCGCGGCCGACGCGATCGCGAAGGAGCACGTCGAGGGCACCGGCTGGCCGGTACACAGGGCCAAGGTCGGGGGGTGGTCACAGGCCCGCTATGAGCGCTCGGCGGAAGAGGCATGGGAGGAGAACGCCAAGCAGCTCGCGGCGGCGGTCACCGCGGAAGCCAGGCGGGCCGGGACCGAGCTGATCGTGGTCGGCGGCGACGTCAGGGCCCGGACGCTGCTGCTGGAACACCTCGACAAGCCGCTGCGCGACGGTGCCGTCATCGTGGACCGGGAAGTCTCCGTTGATTCGGAGCTGATGGCCGAGGCCGCCGAGCAGGGCGCTCGGGCCAGGACCGAGCGGGAAGCGCGGCGGCGCCTGGAGAGCTTCCGCAACCAGCTGCCGCACGGGACGGCGACCGAGGGGCTGGCCGAGACCATCGCGGCGGTCCGGGACGGACTGGCCTCCGACGTGCTGGTCGCCGATGACCCCACGTCCACGGCCACCGCGTGGATCGGGCCGGAGCCTGCGGACCTCGCGGCGTCCGAAGCCGAGCTGCGCGAGCGCGGGGTCGACCACGTCGCCATGGACCGGGCCGACGCGGCGATCGTCCGCGCCGTGGCCTGCACCGACGCCGAGCTCTGGTTCGTACCCGAGGACAAGGACGAGCCGCCGCCCCGGGGCGGCATCGGCGCGCTGCTGCGCTATACGCTGCCGCGGTCCTGATCCCTACCGGCCGTCTGCGCGAGGCGGGGTCAGGCCAGCACCGGATCGGATTTCCTGCCGAACGTACGCTCCAGAACGCTCAGCGCAGCGTGATAGCCGCAGGCGCCGTGCACCCCCGGGCCCGGCGGCGTCGCCGCTGAGCAGAGGTAGATCGCGGGATTCGGGGTGGCGTACGGGACCCGCCGCGGCACCGGCCTGATCACCGCCTGCAGGCCGGAGAAGCTGCCGCAGCCGATGTCGCCGCCGACGTAGTTGGGGTTACGTTCCTCGATGCTGGCCGGCCGGCTTACCCGGCGGCCCAGCACGAGGTCGCGGAATCCGGGCGCGAACCGGTCGAGCTGGCGCTCGATCGCCGCGGTCGCGTCGCCCGGCCACCGGTTCGGCACGTGCGCGTATACCCAGAGGGCGTGCCGGCCCGCGGGCGCGCGCGAGGCGTCGGCGACCGACGGCTGCGCCACGATCAGGAACGGCGGATCGGGCGCCGACGCGTTGCCGGCCGAGCGCAGCGACGCGGCGATGTCGCCGTATCCGGGCCCCAGGTGCACCGTGCCGGCCCTGCGCGCGTCCCGCGCGGTCCACGGCATCGGCCCGGCCAGGGCATAGTCGATCTTGAACACGCCTGGGCCGTACCGGTACCCGGCCAGCCGGCTGACGTAGCCCGGGGGCAGCTGGTCCGCGGCGATCTCGGCGAGCATGGCCGGCGAGGTGTCGAAGATGAAGGCGCGCGCGTTCGGGAGATCCGGCCACGACCGGACCGGAGCGCCGGTCACGATCTCCCCGCCGAGCTCGGTCAGGTGCGCGGCCAGCGCATCCGAGATCGCCTGCGAGCCACCGGCCGCGAACGGCCAGCCCACCTCGTGCGCCGCGATCGCGAGCAGCAGCGCGATGCCGGAGGTGGCGACCGAGGTCAGCGGCACCATGGCGTGCCCGGCCAGCCCGGCTAGCAGCGCCCGGGCCCGGGCTCCGCGCAGGAGCGTGGCCGCCAGCGCCGCCGTCGGCAGCGCCGACCGCAGGCCGAACTTGGCTAGCCGCACGGGGTGGGCGGGCCGGCCGTTGAGCTGAGGGCGCAGTACGTCGGCCGCAAGCTCCTCCCAGCGACCGCGGAACGGGCCGACCAGCAGCCGGTAGGCGTGCGCGTCCTGGCCGAGGCTGGCCATGGTCAGCCGCACGGAGCGGTCCAGTACGGCGGCCGACCCGTCCGGGAACGGGTGCGCCAGCGGCACCGGGGGGTGCAGCCAGCGCAGGCCGTGACGGGCCAGCGGCAGCCGGGTCAGCACCGGGGACCCGGCGCCGAGTGGGTGCACCGCTGAGCACGGATCGTGCCGGAAGCCGGGCAGCGTGAGTTCCTCGGTGCGCGCACCGCCGCCGACCGTCGCCGCCGCCTCGTACACGCGTACCGCGAGCCCCTGGCTGGCCAGGGTGACGGCTGCGGTCAGCCCGTTCGGTCCCGCGCCGACGATGACCGCGTCCAGGCTCACCACCTTGGCCACGCTAGGGCATGGCCGTGATTCCCCCCGGCTTCATCCCCGCCGGTGCTGGTGGTCCCGGCCGGCGCCATGAGGCTCTAAGCCCTCGCCGTGGCGGCCGGCGCCGGCCAGGGCAGCCCGGCGGGTGAGCCCTCGCTGACCCCGCGCAGCGGGGTCACGCTGGCGTAGCCGGCGGCTAGCACCGCCGAGTCCGACCCGGGCTCGGGTTCGCGGGGCGGGCCGGGCACGCTGATCTGCAGGTAGTTTTCGCCCGGCCCGGCCATGGCCACCTGGACCACGCCGGGCGCGGCCAGGCTGGCGCGGCGGATGCCGCGGAGCCGTTCGGCCGAGATGCTGGGCACGTTGACGTTGAGCACACCCGGATCCGGCCCGTCCAGCAGGACGGCGATGACCTGGCGGGCCACCTCGGCGGCGGCCGACCAGTCGAGCCGGCCGTCAAGGTTCCTGGTGTCCAGCGAAAACGCCGCGGCTGGCACGCCGTGCGCCGCCGCGGTCAGCGCGGCGCCGACCGTGCCCGAGTGCATGACGCCCAGGCCGAGGTTCGGCCCGTTGTTGATCCCGGACAGCACCAGCCGCGGCCGGAAGCCGAACGCGTCTCGGGTCGCCGCGAAGGCTATGAAGGCGGGCGTGGCGCGGACCGCGTACGCCGCGATCGAGGCGGCCACGCCGGGCAGTTCGGTGCGCTCGATCTCGATCCGGCTGCCGTCCCAGACGCCGGACAGCGCCGACCCGCTGCCCGAGGCTTCGCCGGCCGGCGCCGCGATGACCGGATCCAGGCCCGCCGCGGCCGCGGCCGCCGCGAGATGCCACAGGCCTTCACTGGCCACGCCGTCGTCGTTGGTGACGAGCACACGGGGCCGGGTCGGCTCACTCACCAGCGCCTGCCGCGTTGATCTGGGCGAGGCGGCGCCGCGGTCCGGCCAGCCCGTAGCGCCGCCGGGACATGTCCGCCCACGGGTCGGCGGTGTCGTCAAGCCGCCGGGCCACGGTGCGGATGGAGAACCGATCCGGCGTCAGCCGGGTGTCCGCCACCTCGTCCCAGTGCAGCGGGGTGGCCACCAGCGCGTGGGGCCGGCCGCGCACGACGTACGGCGCGACGACGGTCTGCGCGTAGGCATCGCGCATGACGTCGGCGTACACCCGGCCGCCGCGCTTGTCCTTGCGCTGCTCGACGGTGATGGCATCCGGGTGCCTGGCGGCGACCACGGAGGCTGCGGCGCGGGCGAATGCGCGGACGTCGTCGAAGCCCTCGCGGCGGTTCAGCGGGACGTGCACGTGCAGCCCGTGACCTCCGGTGGTCTTGACGTAGCTGGTCAGGCCGAGTTCGTCCTCCAGCAGGCTGCGCAGCCACAACGCACAGCGCCTGGCCTGGTCGAACTCACTGGAGCCCGGCGGGTCGAGGTCGACCACGAGCTGATCCGGACAGTCCAGGCGGTCGGTGCGGCTGAGGAACACGTGCAGCTCGATGCAGGCCTGGTTGGCCAGGTAGACGAGGGTGGCCGCCTTGTCGATGAGCACGTGCCGGACCGTGCCGCTCTCCTTCTTCACCTCGGTCCGGCTCGCCCAGCCGGGGAAGTAATCCGGGACGTTCTTCTGCACGATCCGCGGGCCGGTGATGCCGTCGGGATAGCGCATCATCGTCACCGGCCGGTCCCGGAAGTAGGGCAGCATGCGCCCGGCCATGTCCCGGTAGTACTCGATCAGGTCGCCCTTGGTGACACCGTCGTCGGGGAACAGGACCTTGCCGGTGTTGGACAGGTCAACACTGATCCCGCCGACGGTGATGGCATTCGCCGTCATCGTGTTGTTCGCCGCCTCACGGGCCCTCCCGCACCACTTCGGCCGCCGACTTGTCCCGCCGCAGGCCCTGGAACCTGGGATGCCGGAGCAGGCCGTCGTCGGTCCACTCGGAGAATCCGACCTCCCCGACCAGGCGCGGCTTGACCCAGTGCACCCCGGACCGGGGCAGCTTGCCGCGATCGAACGCAGGCTGGTCACGCTCGATGCGGAGCATCTGCTCGTGCAGGCTGTCCAGCAGTCGCTGGTCGAAGCCGGTGCCCACCTTGCCCGCATAGACCAGCCGGCCGTCGGTGTCGTAGTAGCCGAGCAGCAGCGCGCCGAATCCGGTGCGCGAGCCGCGCGGGTCGGTGTAACCGCCGATGACGAATTCCTGGCCGCCCTCACACTTGAACTTCAGCCAGTCCCGGGACCGGCCGGACCGGTAGGGAGCGTCGGCCCGCTTGGCGATGAGTCCCTCCCAGCGGTCCTGGCAGGCCTGCTTGAAGTAGGCCACGCCGTCGGGGCTGCGATGCTCGGTGAACCGCAGCGGACCGGTGAACGAGAACTGCTTGCGCAGCAGTTCCTTGCGCTCGCGCAGCGGGCGCTGCCGTACGTCTGTGCCTGCGGAGCACATGATGTCGAACAGGTAGTAGAAGACCGGAACGCGGGCCCGCAGCTCCGCTGAGGGCCTGGCGACGTGGATCCGCTGCTGCAGCCGTTCGAAGCTCGTGACGTCGCCGACGAAACTGACCACCTCGCCGTCCGCCACGCAGTCGCCGGCCGACTGGCTGGCCAGCGCCTCGGCCAGCTCGGGGTAGGCGGCGTTGGCCCGTTTCTTATTGCGGGTCAGCAGCCGTACCTCGCCGCCAGCGCAGAAGGCCAGGCAGCGCTCGCCGTCGAGTTTGCGCTCGAAGATCCACGCGGGATCGGAGAACCTGTCTTTAGTCAGGGTGGCCAGCTGCGGGTCCACCCAGTCCGGGCACGTCATCCTGGTTAACCCTCCTCGGGTGGATCGTCGCCGACGATGAGCCGCCGTCGTGAGCCAAGGTGAGGTATCGCCAGGAAAGATTAAACAGGGTCGAGAAACGGTTCCTGTTACCGAGTAGCTCAATAATGTGCAGCGCCGGCCAATCGAGCCAGGCCAGCGTGCCGCCGAACCAGGCCTCCGGTACGGCCCTCCATGCCTGTGTCCTGCGGCTAGCCGACCAGGGCGGCAGCCCGGCGCCGGCGGAGCTGCCGACGGCGCATCAGGCGCCGCTCCTCCTCGCTGGCCCCGCCCCACACGCCGAAGCTCTGACCGCTCTGCAGCGCGTATTCCAGGCACTGGACGCGAACCGGGCAGCGCTCGCACACCTTCTTGGCCCTGGCCAGTTGCCGGAGTGCGGGACCGCGCGCCGCGACCGGGAAGAACAGCTCGGGGTCGCTGTGCTTGCAGGCTCCCCGCGCTTCCCAGCCATCCTGCCGCGGGTAACTCATCACCGACGTCTGCATCTTCACCTCGGACCTTCCCAGACTCCGGGTCTGCACGGGATCGCAGCCCTCCGCCTGCCCACGAAGCGGTGAGTTACTCGTATAGCCTGGATCGAAATCGCCAGCAATCGGATGAATCCCGCGCGCTCGGGTAGCGAGGCCGGGTGAGAGAAAACGGCCGATGATCATCACCACCCGACGCCAGCATCGAATACTGACCGAGATACGCCGGGCCCTGCGCCGCTCCGATCCGCGCCTGGTGGCCAGGTTCACGATGTTCACCCGGCTCACCCAGGGCGAAGAGATGCCGCGAGTGGAACGGATAAGGCGCGGGCCGCTGCGCTGGGTAGTGTCGGCCTTCGGCCGCAGGGTGGGCGGGATCACCCGCCGCGTGGCCGCGATCGCGGTCATCCCGGCCATGGCCGGGGTACTGATCAGCGTGCCGTTCATCCTGGGTCATGGCCGCGCCGCGGTGAGCTGCACCCGAGCGGCCGTGGCTCGCGCCCGGACCCAGTCGCGGGCATTCCCGCCACCGCTCTGGACCGCGTCTTCCTGCCGCGCGGCCGAGGCCGGCCGCGTGTCCGCCCGGGGCGGGTAGCGGATCGTCTGACGATTCGTCCCCGGCTTCGGGCCCGTCACCTGCGCTGGCCGGCACCGCGCGAAATTGCATGTTTATTTCCCTGACAGCGGGCACGACTCCCGCGTCAGTGACCACGACCGGCAGTAGCGGGAGATGGCAATGGGGACAACGGCAACGCAGGTGACCTCGCTGCATGCGGCGGAACCGCTTGACCACCTCGACGACCTCGAGTTGCTCAGGGTCATGCGCGCGCTGCCGCAGCAGAGCCCGCGCCGCGCAGCGGCGTGTGATGTCCTGGTGGGTCGCTACAAGAAGCTCGTGCGGTCGTGCGTCCGCCGGTACATGGACAGCCCCGAGCCGACCGAAGACCTGATGCAGGTCGGGTACGTGGGCTTGCTCAAGGCGATCAACAACTTCGACCCTGAGGTGGGCACCAACCTCTCGGCCTACGCGCAGCCGTGCATCACGGGCGAGATCAAGCGGCACTTCCGCGACAAGCGCTGGCAGGTGCATGTCCGTCGGGCCGCCCAGGAGCTGCTGCTGGAGACCAGGGCGGCGACGGAGGTGCTCACCCAGCGGCTGGGCCGCGACCCGTCGGACGCCGAGCTCGCGCGCTACCTGGCTGTCACCGAGCGCGAACTGCTCGAAGCCCGCCGCGCGGACGTGATATTCCACGTCTACTCGCTCGATGCGCCGCTGTCCGAACGCGATGACAGCAGCGAACTCGCCGACGTACTCGGCGCCGAAGACGATGAGGTCGAGCACACGGTCGACATGGAGGCCGTGACCGCGCACTGGAAGGAGCTGCCGGCCCGCGAACAGCGCATCCTGCTGCTTCGCTTCTACGGCAACCTGACCCAGGCCGAGATCGGGGAACGGCTCGGCATCTCCCAGATGCACGTGTCACGGCTGCTGGCTCGCGCTCTCGCCTACCTCCGGCGCTGCCTCGCCGCAGGCGAAGACGAGGACGAACGCGAAGACGTTCCCCGCCTGCCCGGCGCCCTGAGGTCGGAGTTACCGGCCGTCGCCGGGCGACATGAAATCACCATAAAGGGGCGACCATGAGAACCGGCACTGGACTCACCTTGCTGGCCATCGGCGCGATACTGACGTTCGCCGTCACGGCGAACACCTCGGTCTTCAACCTGCACATCGCCGGTGTCGTGTTCATGCTCACCGGGCTCGCGGCGTTGCTCCTGCCGCGCCGCAGCCGCGCCTGGCTCAACCGCCGAATGGTGCAGCGGCACACCCGACGGTCGCGCAACGGCACGATCGTGGAAACGCAGGAAACCACCTATCCGCCTTATGTCGTCACCAACCCCGCTATCGAAGCGCCCGAGCCCGACCTGCCGACCAGCCCCAGCATCGACCCCGATCCGACGGTCCGCTCCGCGATGACTCCGGGCGAGCGGGACGCGGATGACCTCGGCTAGATTCGGAGCGAGCATCCGGCAGGCCGCTACGGCGCGCCACCGGATGGCTGATCCCTGGTGGCCGGGGGCGCGGGGCTGGCCTGCTGGGCGGCAGCCTGCTGGGCGGCAGCGTGGTGCCGCCGCGCGGTCCTGCGCAGCTGCACGATCCGCACCGTGCCGGGGATGACCACCAGCAACGCCCCGGCCACCGCGGCCAGCAGCAGGGCCACGCCGAGCGGCAGATGGCCGTGCGCGCCGAAGTAGGCGATGTCCACGCGCTGCCCGTTCTCCAGGATGAAGATGAGCAGCAGGAGCAGGACGACGGCCGACAGCGCCAGCCCGACCCACACCCCGCCCATCCGGGTGCGACGCAGCGCCCGGTGCCGTGGCGGCCCGGCCGCCTGCTGGGCGGCCGCGGTCTGCGGGACCGATCCGGTCTGGTGGGCTTCCCCGGTCTGCTGGGCGGTCCCGGTCGGCTGGGCCGGCTGATCGGCATCGCTCGGCGACGTCATTGATCCACTCCCTCCGCTCACCGGCGGTCGCGCAGCAGGCTCGCGGTCGCCGGTTGCCGCTCATCTACCCGTTCGAGCAGGCCTCGAACACCCCGCGGAACACGTCGGGTGCGTTTGGCCACATTCGTTCGGGGCAGTCGAAGCCGCATCCTGACCGGGACGGTGAGGGCACGTGCCATGCCGAGAGGAGGAGTCATGTCGCAGCCAGCTGGACCCGGGGCGGCCGCGAGTCCGCCGGACGGCAGCCAGCCGGGCACTGACGGAGGTGCGCCCGGAGCGAAGGCCGTGGTGGTGGGGGTGGACGGCTCGGGCGCATCACGGGCGGCGATCGCCCTGGCGGCGCGGGAGGCGCGGTATCGCGGCGCACCGCTCATCGCGGTGCAGGCCTACAGCGGCGAGGCCAGCCTGGGCGCACCTGCGGCGCGGCCGCTGTTCAGCCTGCGTACGGCCGAAGACGAGCGGATCGACACCGAGATGAGCTTGCGCCAGTCGGTGCGTGACGTGCTGGGTGAACAGGCCGACAGGGTGGAGGTCCGCGCGATCCTCGGCCTGGCCGGCCGGAAGATCGTCGAGACGGCGAACAAGGTCAATGCCCAGCTCATCGTCCTGCCTACCCGCGGAAGCACGTCCATGCTGCTGGGCACGGTGAGTCAGTACGTGCTGCGCAAGGCGCCCTGCCCGGTTCTGGTCGTCCCGGCCGGGTTCGGAGCGGCGCGGTCGGTGCTGGCCTAGGAGCAGGCTCTGCGGTCAGGTGCCGGGCTGGCCGGCCTGAATGGCCAGCATGGTCAGGTCATCGCGGAGCACGTTCCGGCAGAATTCCGTGACCACCTCCTGGACCCGGGACACCAGTGCGGCCGGCGCCTGTCCGGCCAGCGCGGCCAGCTCGTCGACGAGCCGGTCCTCGAAAGAGCTCATGTCCGGGCCGCACGCGCTGGTCAGCCCGTCGGTGTACAGGAACAGCACATCTCCGGGTTCGATGGTGAGCTGCTGGACCGCGGGCTCGGCGTCGGGGAAGATCCCGAGCGGGAATCCCCCGCCCTTTAGCGTCCGGACGCGCCCGTCAGGCCTGATCAACAGGATCGCCGGGTGTCCCGCGCTGCCCACCGAGACGTGCAGCGCGTGGTCTCGCCACTCCAGGTAGGCGACGGCCGCGGTGACGAACCGGCCGCCGAACTCCTCGGCCAGCATGATCTCGTTCGTGCCCCGGAGCACGGCCGCCGGGGCGGCATCCATGTGCGCGAACGCCCGGATCGAGTGCCGGGCCGCCGCGGTGACGGCCGCGGCGTCTTCGCCCTTGCCGCACACGTCCCCGACGGCGATCCCCCAGCCGCGACGGGCCGGATATACGTCGTAGAAATCCCCGCCGACTTCGGCGTCGGACGTGGCGGGGATGTGGGCGGCCGCGATCTCGGCGCCGGGAATCTGCCTGACCTGCCTGGGCAGCAAGCTGGCCTGCAGCGCGTCAGCCACGTCGCTGCGGCGCCGGAACAGCCTGTCGATCCTGATCGCCAGGGCCAGTTGCTCGCCCAGTTCCTCGACCAGGCCGACATCGGCCATGACAAAGGGCCCCTGGCCCGCCTGCCTGGCCAGGGTCAGCACGCCGTAGCTACGCTCCCCGTCGGACAGCGGAACGCACAGCAGTGATGTCGCGCCGAGATTCATCAGCAGCGGGACGCCGTCGGGCCCCTTCCCCAGCGCGCCGGCATCCTCGGCGTGCGCCACCAGCAGCCCGCTGCCCGACTCGTGCACCTCCAGCGGGACTGAGCCTGGCTGCGGATCGACCGCGGCGGTGGTCCTGGCCAGCTCCTCCTCGGCTCGCTGGCCCCCTGGCCCGGACACCATCTGCCGGCGCAGCCCCTGACCCCGGTCGATGTCGATGATGACCCAGGCGCTCAGCTCCCTGGACAGCAGTCGTGCGTACTGCCGCATCGCCACCTGCTCGCTGTAGGTGACGTTCTCCAGCAGAATCCTGGTCGCCGCGATCACCAGATCAAGCCGCCTGGTCAGCGCCTGGATCGCGGCCGCGTCCTGATCGCCGTCCGGCACGGATTCCGGCTGGGCCCGCGCGGCCTGGCCGGGAACCGGCCCGCGCGGCCCGGCGGCCACGATCAGCTGGTCCGCGTCTCCCCGGCTGCGCACCGGCCGCATGGTGAGGGTGCAGTCGACCTCACCCTTCGCAGCGAGCAGGCGACAGCGCAGCTGCTGGGTATCGCCGGTGCGGACGGTGGCCGCGAGCTGGGTCGCAGCCGCGGCCCGGGACGGCAGATCCACGAACGCCGTGAACAGCTTGCCGGTCGCGTAGCCGGGTCCCGACCCGAGCAGGGCACCGGCCGCCCCGTTGACCCGCCGGACCGTGCCGTCCAGGCTGAGCAGGAACAACGGCACAGGCGCCTGCTGAAATACCGCGTGCAGGAACCGCCTCTCGGCGTGGGCCGCGCCCGCGGAGGCGCTCTTCCCGTCTCCGGGCCGGGCATCAGTCGCCGCATCCAGCGCGTCGAGCGCCGCATCAAGCTCGGTGAGCGCAGCCTCGAACAGCGGCCGCAGCTGCGCTCCCTTGAGCGTGGCGGCCTGGCGGAGCGCTTCACCCCGCGCTCTCAGGGCGGCGATTTCGCCTTCCGGAACTACCGGGCTTGAGGGGTGCTCCATCACGACCTTGTCTCGCAACGCCTGGGGCTCTGCACGCCGGCCGGCGGGCTAACTCGCGGAGCCCCCACGATCAGCAAGCCTATCCGCGCGGGCCCCGATGGGTGTTCGGACGATCACCTGGCCGGCGATGACTTCAAGCCGTTGGTCCCACCCGACTCAACGACCGCCTGGGCGAGATCGGCCACTCTCACGTTGCGTTCCTGCGAGGCCCGCCGCAGCCACTGCAGGGCCTCATCGGCCGTACAGCCGGATGCCTGCATCAGCATGCCCTTCGCCTGATCCACGACCGACCGCGAGTCGGCCGCGGCCTGCAGTTGCCGCGCGGTCCGCTGGGCGTCGCCGTAGTCGGCCGCGTTGCCCACGACCGTGTCGCCGAAGGCCATGAACAGCTCGGCCAGCTCGAGCTGCCCCGACTGGAGCAGCCGGGGCCGGGCACCATACAGCGACAGCGTGACGGCCTCGGGGCCGGGCCGGGAGGCCAGGGTGAACGAGCAGCGTATCCCGCGGCGCAGCGCCGCGGCCGCGTACTCCGGCCAGCGGGACTCGTCCAGCGTGTCGGGGCAAACCACCGGCCCGCCGCCGGCCAGGGCCTCGAGTACCGGCCCTCGGCCCGAGCTGAGCTGCACGTCCGCCAGTTCAGGGAGATCGGGATGGCTGGCTACCAGCGCCACCAGCTCTCCGGCCCGCCAGATGCCCGCCGTGGCCCCGGAGCAGGCCCGCACCTGACGCGTGGCCAGAACCACCAACTGGTTCAGCGACCGCGGCTCGGAGGCCCGCGCGACGCTCAGCAGTTCGGCGGTCTCGCGCGCCAGATCCGAACCGGGCATCGTCACCCCTCTCAGGCCGATGACTGTTTGCGCCGCGGGCCGGGCCGGGTCGGATCCGCGTCGCGCTCGTCCCCGGGCTCGGACTCGGCATCCGCGTCACCCTGTCCGGCGGCCACCGCCTTGTCCACGGTGTCATAGAGCGGAAGCCGGTCAGCCAGCCCGGTGATCCACAGTGACTTGGTATAGCGATACCTCGGGCCCGCGAGAGCGAGCGTGCCTCCCGCGGCCACCAGGCCCTTCCAGTGGCCGACGATGACGGCCAGCGCGCTGGTGTCCATGAAGTCAACGGCGCTCAGGTCGAGCACGATGCGATCGTGGTCCCGCCGGGCCACCGTCAGGTACTCGTCGAACTCACGCCCCGTCACGACATCAAGATCTCCGCGGATCACGACGATCAGGCTGTCGCCTCGGTGCTCAGACGAGAGCTCAAGTCCTTCCAACTCACGCTCCCGGGGTGTCGGTCAAAGCAGGAAGATTAGCGGGCCTCAATGGTATGAGTACCCATTGTGGGCGCATCCCGGGCGCATGACTGCCGATTCTGAGGGAACCTAGCTTCGGGAGTGATTGTTTGCCGGCCGTAAAGCCGGGCCGCGCGGCGTGCCGATCTGCGGAATGAGCGAGCCGAGGACCGATGATGAACGAGGGGGTGGTGGCGGCGGCTGGTGATGGCTTGAGCCATCACGCGCTGTTCTATCGTGACCAGCGCGAATTTCTGGCGTGCGTGGCGAGTTTCGCCCACGACGGGCTGACCAGGTCCGAGCCGGTCTTCATCGCCGTCCCGGGAAGCAAAGGACGCCTGGTGGGCGAGCAGTTGCACCAGGACTCCCGGTACATGGCCTACGCCGACATGGCCGAGACAGGCCGCAATCCGGCGCGGATCATACCGGTGGTCAGGTCATTCATCGATGAGCATCCCGGGCGGCGGATCCGTTTCATCGAGGAGCCGGTCTGGCCGGGACGTTCGGCCGAGGAGCGATACGAGGTCGGCAGGCACGAGGCTCTGATCAACTTCGCCTTCGCCGGCGCGGCGGCGACCATCTTGTGCCTGTATGCCGCCGACGGGCTGGCAGACTCGGTCACCGGCACGGTCCGGCGCACCCACCCCGAGATACTCACCGACGGGCGGGAGCAGGCCAGCGCCAACTACGCCGGCGCGGACGGCAGGGCGCTCGCCTTCGAGGGCCCGCTGCCGGCTCCGCCGACTGGCGCGGAGGTCATCAGCTATCTCAGCGATCTGCGGCCGATGCGGCGGCTGGTGGAGGACTACGCCGGGCGCAACGGGCTGTCCGACGACCGCACCGCCAGCCTGGTCCTGGCCGCCAGCGAGCTGGCCGCCAACACCCTGCGGCACACCAGCGGTGGCGGTACGGTACGCGTCTGGCACACCCGGCTCGAGATCCTGTGCCAGGTGGAGGATGCGGGCTGGATCACCGATCCGCTGGCCGGGCGCAGGCGCCGGCCCGCGGCCGAGCCCGGTCACGGCCTGTGGCTGGTGAATCAGGTGTGCGACTTGGTGGAACTGAGGTCCGGGCAGGCCGGCACCACCGTCCGGTTGCACATGCGCCGTTCGGGGCTCTGACCGGCCAGTGCGCAGGCCGGGATTACCGGTTGTTTAACTTTCGCCGGATGGGCAGTAGAGACAGCGCACAAGCGAAAGGAGCTTGCGATGTTGCTCATCCTGGCGGTCCTGCTGCTCGCTCTCCTGCTGGGCGGTCTGGGCTTCGCCATTCACATCCTGTGGTGGGTGGCGCTCGTGGTGCTGATCATCTGGCTGGTCGGCTTCTTCGTCCACGCCGCCGAAGGGGCGGGTTCGAGGCGTCGTCGCTGGTACAGGTGGTAGCGGGGCGCAATCGGGTCCTCAGGGCCGAATTCGCGATAACCAACAGCGTGGCGGCAGTCGTCTGCCGCCACGCTGTGCTTTGCGCAGAACAACGGCCCTGACCCCCGCCACCAGCAACGATGCGTCCTCTCAAGCCGCGAAGACCGGGCCGGAAGCGGGCTTCGGCTTGAGTAGCCGGGCGGCACCCGCTATGGTGGTCGCAACGGGTGCTTATGACGCAGGCACACCCCTTACGCCGCTATGGCGTAACGGAGGGTGTGCCTTTTTGCATTAGGTCACCGGATGAGCTGACAGGCTCCTCACGCCCTCCTGGTTACGCCGAGCTGGCTAGCACTGAGGAGGCAATGTGATGAGGATCGCCCTCGTCGCACAGCACGGCAGTCCGCTTAGCACCGCACCGGGCGCCGGCACCGGAGCCCAGGCCGCGGCGATGACCTCGCTGGCCCGGGCGCTGGCTGAGCAGGGCCACCGCACCACGATCTACGCCCGCAAAGACTCGCGTGATCTTCCCGGCAGCGCCATCCTGGCCCGCGGGGTAACGGTCGAGCACCTGACCGCGGGTCCGCCGACACCGTTGAGCGAGGACAAGCTCACCAAGCACGTCAGCGAGTTCGGGGACAAGCTGGCCGGGCGCTGGAACCGGGCCCGCCCCGATGTCGCCCACGCCCACTCCTGGACCAGCGGGCTGGCCGCCCTGGCCGCCGCGCGTGAGCGGGACGTCCGCGTCGTGCAGTCCTTCGGCTCGCTCGCCGTCACCGAACAGCGTCACCGGATGCCTGTGGCCGGCGGCGCCGCGCGGATTCGCCTGGAGACCTGCATCGCCCGCAGCGCCGACGCCGTCCTGGCCGGTACCTCGGCCCAGGCATCCGAATTCATCCGGATGGGAGTGCCCCGGGCCGCTCTCACGGTGGTGCCGGCCGGCGTGGATACCGATCGGTTCTCGCCCGACGGCCCGGTGGCCGACCGCGGACCGCGGCCGCGGCTGCTCGCGGTGGCGCCGCTGGTCGGCGGCCAGGGCCTGGAGGTCCTGGTGCGCATGCTGTCCGGTGTGCCTGAGGCCGACCTGATGATCGCCGGCGGCCCGCCGCAGATGCAGCTGCGCAACCAGAAGGTCTACCGCGATCTCATGCGGCTGGCCCGGAGCCTGGGAGTGCACACTCGGCTGTCGTTCACCGGCGAGGTCAGCCCGGCTGACCTGCCGGCGCTGCTCCGTTCCGCGGATCTGCTGGTGAGCGCGGCGCCGTATGACCCGTACGGCGTGATCACGCTCGCGGCGATGGCCTGTGGTACCCCGGTGGCCGTGTCCGCGGTGGGCAGCAACCGCGACGCCGTGCTGGACGAGACCACGGGCCTGCTGGTGGCGCCCGGCCGACCCGGTCTGCTCGCCCAGCGGGTGCGCCGGCTGCTCGCCGCCCCGATGCGGCTGGAGGCGTTCGGGATCGCGGCCGCCGACCGGGCCGGCGCCAGGTACTCGTGGGATCGCATCGCCCGGGAGACCGCGGCCGCCTATGAGCGGTGCCTGCCGTCCAGCGCCGCGGTCGCGCAAGCCGACCAACCCGAGCGGGAGCCGGAGCCGGAGGCGGCCGGAGACCTGGTGGCAGCGCTGGCCTGACCGCAGCCAACCGCGAAGCTGCCCCCGGCCGCGCCGGCCGGGGGCAGCTTCGTCACGGCTAGGGCCGCGGCAGCCGCACGACGGTCAGGAAGAAGTCGTCGATCTGCCGGACCGCGGCGATGAACCGGTTGACGTCGACCGGCTTGGTCACGAACGCGTTGGCGTGCAGCTTGTAGCTGCGCATGATGTCCTCCTCGGAGGAGGAAGTGGTCAAGATCACCACCGGCGTGTGGGTGAGCTCGGGATCGGACCTGATCTGCTCCAGGACCTGGCGCCCGTCGTACTTGGGCAGGTTGAGGTCGAGCAGGATCAGGTCCATCCGGGGAGCCTCGGCGTGCTCGCCGCGCTGGTAGAGAAAGTCCAGCGCTTCCTCGCCGTCGCGCGCCACGTGCAGCCGGTTGCCTATCCGGTTCTCCTCGAACGCCTCACGGGTCATCAGCTCGTCGCCGGGGTCGTCCTCGACGAGCAGGACCTCGATGGGCTGCAGCGGGGTGGTCATGCGCGGATCCCTTCGGTGCTGGCGCTTGCGGTGTCTGAGTTCTCTCCCGCCCGGTCCGGCTCGGCCGGACCGATCCGGGGCAGGGTGAAGCAGATCCGGGTTCCCCCCGTGTAGCCGGGATCGAGATGGATCTGGCCGCCGTGATGCTCGACGATGCGCTTGCAGATCGCCAGGCCGATCCCCGTCCCCGGATACGCGTCCCGGGCGTGCAGCCGCTGGAAGATGACGAATATCTTGTCCGCGAACTCGTGCGGGATCCCGATGCCGTTGTCCTCGACGCAGAACTGCCACATGTCTTCCGACGGCTCGGAGGCCGTGATCCGAATCTGCGGGCTCCGGTCCGGCGCCCGGAACTTGATCCCGTTGCCGATGAGGTTCTGCCAGAGCATGGCCACCAGCGTGGCGTCGCCCAGCACCTCGGGCAGCGGCCCGGGACGCTCGATGACCGCGGAGGATTCCTCGATGGCGGCCTGCAGCGCCGTGATCGCGGTATCCAGCGGCGCGTCGAGCGTCAGCCGGACCCGGGCCTGATCGGCCCGGCCCACGCGGGAGAACGTCAGCAGGTCATTGATCAGGATCTGCAGCCGCTTCGCCCCGTCCACGGCGAAGTCGATGTACTGCCGGCCGCGCTCGTCGAGCTGGTCGCCGTAGCGTTTCTCCAGTAGCTGGCAGAACGAGGCCACCTTGCGCAGCGGCTCCTGCAGGTCGTGCGAGGCCACATACGCGAACTGCTCGAGCTCGGCATTGGAGCGCAGCAGCTCCGCCTGGGAGGCCCGGGCCTCTTCCAGGGCCGCCACCAGCTCGCTACGCATCGCCTCGACATCGGAGGCCACCGCCCGCAGGTCGGCCGGGCCCGTCACCTCGATGCGATGGTCGAAGTCGCCGTCCACCACCTGCCGGGTGGCGTCCCGAAGCCGGCCCAGCGGCTGGACCACGGCACGGCGCAGGATCAGCATCAACGCCGCGGCGGCCAGCACGAACGCGGCCACGACGACGGCGAGGACCCAGTTATCGATGCTGCGGATGCGACGCACGCGGGCGCTGTCTCGTGCCGCGGCGGTCGCCAGGTGCGCGTTCTGCGCGGCGGACAGTACCCGCAAGTGGTCGAAGGACCGCTTGCTCTGGTCCAGCAGGGTCAGGTCCTTGCCGCCCAGCGGGCCGTGACTGGCCCGGGCGATCAGCGGGCGCGCGTAGGACCGGCGCCAGGATTCCGCCGCCGCCTGCAGCCGGGTCAGGTCGGCGGCCTGCTGCGGGTCGTCGCCGACCAGCTGGTGCAGTCGCGCGGCCGCGGCCGCCTCGGTCGCCAGCCCGGCCGCATACGGCCGGAGGAAATCCCGGCTGCCGGTGATCCCGAAGCCCCGGACCCCCGTCTCCTGGTCCAGCAGCGCGCCCTGCAGGCGGTAGGCCTGGGCCTGGGCGGGCAGGATGTCGTTCTCCAGGTCGCCGGACGCCTGCCGGCCGGCTGCGAGCAGGCTGACCACGGCCACGACCGCGGCCACCGCCAGCACCGCGAGCACCGCGAAAACCACCCGGAACCAGCCTTGCACGCTGAGCACGGGGCGGCCCGGCGGGCCGGCCGGACGCCGGGCCGTGAGCGTGGGCCGTCGGGCCTTGAGCCCGGGCCGACCGGACGGGCGAGTGGATCGCTCGGGCGTGGTCACGCGCTCGCCATGGCGCTCGCGCGTGGCCGCCAGCGCAGGTGCACGACGGCGACATCGTCAGCCAGGCCGCCGTACGGCGCCGTCGCGGTCTCGATCTGCTCGATCAGGCCGTCCACGAACGCGGCCGCCGGCCTGTCGCCCAGCTCCCGCGCCATGGCCAGCAGGCCCTCCTCGCCCAGCCGCTCGCTGCCCGGCCCGGTACGCCCCTCGAACAGGCCGTCGGTGAACAGCATCACGCTCGCTCCCGGGGGCAGCGGCATCTCCTCGTCCTGCCAGCCGTGACCGGTCACCAGGCCCAGCGCCGGCCCGACCTCGCCCTCGACCAGGTCAACACGGCCGCCCGCGCGCCGCAGCACGCCGGGGTGACCGGCGCGCAGGATCCGCACCTGGCGGCGGTCAGGCGTGAAGGCCAGGTAGCTGAGCGTGGCGAAGACGCGGTCGCCTTCCCGCTCGGCCACGAGCATCTGCTCGAGCAGGCTGATCAGCGCCGGCGTGGGGGTTCCGGCCAGGACCAGCGACCGCCAGGCCACCCGCAGGCAAACCCCCGTGGCCGCCTCGGCGGGACCGTGCCCGGCGACGTCGCCGACCATGGCGTGTACGGTGCCGTCGGGAGCCTCGACCACGTCGTAGAAGTCGCCGCCGAGCAGCGACTGCTCGCGTCCGGGCCGGTACCGGGCCACGACCTCCATCGCGTCGGTGCGCAGCAGCGGGGTGGGCAGCAGCCCGCGCTCCAGCCGCGCGTTCTCCTCGGCCCGAACCTCGCTGACCTGCAGCGCGGCGGTCGCCTGGGCAACCTGCTTGCGCTGGGCCGCGTAGCGGATCGCCCGGCCGAAGGCGTGCGGCGCCGCCTGGCCCTTGATCAGGTAGTCCTGCGCCCCGGCCGCGACCGCCGCGAGCCCGGCGTTTTCCTCGGCCAGGCCGGTCAGCACGACGATCGGCGCCGCCGGGGCCACGGCCAGTACCTGCGAGACGACTTCCAGCCCGCGGGCGTCGGGCAGGTGCAGGTCCAGCAGGATGCAGCCGGGGACGCCGTCGCGGCGCAGCCGCTCCTTGGCCTCGGCCAGCGTGCGCGCCCACACCAGGGTGGTGCGGACGCCGCTGTCGGCGAGCAGTTCTTCTACCAGGACCATGTCCGCGGGATCGTCCTCGACCAGCAGTAGCGTCTCCGGGTCCACGAGCCAGGCAGAGTGCAGTTCCGCCGCTGAGCCTGCGGAAACCGCCACGACCATCTCCCTCGTCTCCGTATCCCGGACCGTACCCGGCCGGGGTGGATCCGGCCGGCCACCCGGCCACGCTGGCTAGACAATACTGGCTGCCGGCCGGGCGTAAGCACCGATCGAGCCCGGGGCTCGGCGCAGGGCTGGGAGCAGCGCCGTTCGGGAAAATCAGGGATCTTGTGCACTCCGGTCCGGCGCGCAGCCGACACCTCAAGACGCCGCCGGTGAAATCCGGCGGCGCCTGGCCTACCTGCACTTCCCACCGCGGCCGCGGGTAAACAGACCGTGGGATCACGACCCGTGGGGGTCCGGCCCGGCGGGGTCGGCCGGAGGCGAGATCTGGGCGGGTGTCCGCGGGGTTTGCGGATCGGCCCGCTCGCGGCGCGGCCGGTCGTTGAACGACACCGTCACGTTCTGCTCGTCGCGGCGCTGGTTCTGCAGGGCCTGCAGGGCCATCGAGGACCGGTCCGCCTCGGTCAGCGGCGGCTGGATGATCGAGCGCGGCCACAGGTGCCGCGCCAGCACCACGTTGATCTCGGCCGCGTACACCGTCACCTGCACCGCGAGGTACAGCCAGGCCACCAGGCCGAGCACGGTACCGAAGAAGACTCCGTAGACCGAGCCGCTGTGCAGGAAGTGGCGCACCACGGCGACGCCGATCGCCTGCAGCACGGTCCAGGCCACCCCGCCGACGATGGCCCCGGCGATCAGGTTCCGGCTCGGCACGCCCTTGGGGGTCAGCACGCGGAACCCGATGAAGAAGAGGCCGGCATTGGCGACGGCGGCGAGGATCTCGGCCAGCACGACGAAGACCAGCAGGTGCTGGCCGAACGTGCCCAGCGCGCTGAGCCCGGTGGTCACGATCACCCCGGTGCCGAGCACGCCGATGAACAGCAGGCAGCGGCCGAGCCGCGGCACGTACCCGGGCCGGGCGGGGCCGGGCAGGTTCCACACCTGCGCCATCGTGAACAAGCCGGACTGGGCCAGCCCGGTCGCCCCCCACAGCAGGCCGAGCAGGCCGACGGCCAGGCCTATCATGCTGGACCGGCTGAGCGCCTGGACGCCATGGTGGCCGATCAACTGGGGGCCGATCACCGGGAACTGCTTATCGACGGCCTGATGGACGTCGTGGTACACCGCCGGGTTGCCGGAGGCGACGATGCCGAGGATCGTCAGCAGGATCAGCAACAGCGGGAAGACCGAGACGAACGCGGAATGGGCCAGGCTCGAGGCCAGGATGCCCCCGTTGTCATCGCCGTACTTCTTGGCCACTCCGACGACAAAAGCCGGCGCTGTGCGGCGCTGCTGCGCGCGGTCGAACCGGCGCAGTCCGCGCTCGATGGGGTTCATCGGCGTCCCCTCCCCCGTCCCGGCGCCCCCTGCTACCCGCCGGTGCCTGGTCCAAGCGCGCGCGTGGCTACCTCTTCTCCCGGCGGGCCAGCGGCAGCGCGAACCACAGTCCGGCGAACAGGCAGACCGTGAACGCGGTGATGAGTACCGAAGGCAGCCCGTGATCGACGTACCCGGTGACGAGCAGGATGGCGGCACTGACGGCCAGCGCCACGGCCACCAGGCCGCCGATCGCCATGATGTTCGCAGTCCGGACGAGACGTTCCTTCTGCCGCTGCCGGAAGACCATGCGGTGGTAGGCCACGGGCCCGAGCAGCAGCGCCGTCGCCACCGCCGCCAGCACCAAGGTGGCGATGTAGAGCTGGCGCTGGCCGTGGCTGAGGTTCGAGAACTTGTTAGTGAACGGGAGCGAGAGCAGGAAGCCGAACAGCACCTGGACGCCCAGGCCGGCGACCCGCAGCTCCTGGAGCAGTTCAGCCAGGTTGCGATCGTCGCGTTCGGCCTTGGACTCGTCGCGCGGATCTCCCGGATCACGGGACTTGTCGCGCGTCTGCACAGAACTCATGTCCAACCTCCGCCTGCTGTACCACCGGATGCTGCCCAGCCCGCGGCCTGTTAGTCATCGCGGCGACCGGGTAAGAGCACCGGACGCGATCAGGGGGATCTGGTCAGGCGGTCTCGGTTAGGGTCATGCAGTGGTTAGCGAGCATCGCGAGACAGAGCGCAAGTACCAGGCCGATTCGGCCGTCCTGACGTTGCCTCCGCTGGAGGATCTGCCGCAGGTCGGATCGGTATCCCGCCCTGAGGAAGAAACGCTGGAGGCCGAGTACTACGACACCAGCGACCTGCGGCTCATTCGCAGCGGCCTCACGCTGCGGCGGCGTCGCGGCGGGACCGACGCGGGCTGGACCCTGAAGCTGCCGGCGGGCGGCGATTCCCGCGACGAACTCTGGCTGCCGCTGGGAAGGCGGGGTTCGGCGGTTCCCGCCGAGCTGACCAGGCTGGTTCGCGCGTTCACCCGCGGCGAGCCGTTGCAGCCCGTCGCGCACATCACGACCGTGCGGCGCCGCACGCTGCTGCGAGACGAGGCGGGGGCATCGCTGGCCGAGGTGGTCGCCGACGACGTGTCGGCGCAATCTCTCGGCGCGTCCACCACGATCTCCGGATGGCAGGAGGCGGAGATCGAGCTGACCGGCGGGGATATGCGCCTGCTCGAAGCCGCCGACCGGCGGCTGCGCCGCGGCGGGCTGCGCCGCGCAGAGCACTCGGCGAAGCTCGAACGGGCCCTGGCCGACCGCCTGCCCCGGCCCGCTCCCGCGGGCCGGCTGGGCCCGAAGTCTTCCTCGGCGGCGGTGCTGCTGGCCTACCTGCGCCGCCAGTCCGACGCGCTGAAGGCGTACGATCCGCTGGTCCGGCGGGACGAGCCCGACTCGGTGCACCAGATGCGGATCGCCGCCCGGCGGCTGCGCAGCACGCTGCAGTCGTTCGGCACGATCGTGCCGTCGTCGGCCACCCGGCAGCTACGGGACGAGCTGCGCTGGCTCGGCGGCGTGCTCGGCGAGTCGCGAGACGCCGAGATCCTCGCCGAGCGCCTGGAAGAACTGGTGCAGCAGACGCCGGCCGAGCTGGTGATGGGGCCGGTGGCCGCGCGCATCCAGGGGCATTTCGCTCCGCTGCGGGCCGCCACCCGGCAGGCCGTGCTGGAAGCCCTGGATTCGGAGCGGTACGTCACGCTGCTCGACGAGCTGGAGCGGCTGGTGAACGATCCGCCGCTGACCGCCGCGGCCGGGCAGCCGGCGGGCGACAAGCTGCCGAAGGCGGTGACGCGGACCTACCGGCGGGTGCGCAGGCGGATGCGCCGGGCCCGCCAGGCCGCGCCCGGCGCCGATCTCGACGTCGCCCTGCACGAGGCTCGCAAGGCGGCCAAGCGCGCCCGCTACGCCGCGGAGGTGCTGCGCCCGGTCGCCGGCAAGAAAGCGCGGCGGTTCGGCGCGCAGATGAAAGATCTCCAGTCGGTGCTCGGCGAGCATCAGGATGCCGTGATCACTCGTCAGAGCCTGCGTGACCTGGCCGTAGGGGCCGCGCTGGCCGGCGAGAACGCATTCGCCTACGGCGTCATGTACGAGGCTGAGGTCACCAGGGCGCGCCAGCTCCAGGACCAGGCCTGGGCGGTCTGGAAGAAGGCCTCCGCCGCACGGTACCGGCTGTGGCTGCCCTAGCGTCCCGTCGCTGCTGGCCGTGACTTCGGCGGTGGCTCAGCGGTCGATGAGCACGAGCTGAGGGCGCTGGCAGATCTGCTGCGTGCCGGACTGGATGCGCTGCGCGCAGGCGGTGAGGAGCACCGTGTCGCTACCCGGGTCCGTGCTGCCGCCGATACCGGACAGGTCCACGAAGTAGTGCGGCCAGGGCAGGACCCGGGTGCTCCAGATGACCCGCTGGCCGGCCACGTCGTAGCCCCACGCCTCTCCGGCCGGGCCCTGGTCCAGACCGAGCGCTACGCCGTTCCGCACGCCGTAGATCCCGCCTGATCCGGAGCTGTTCGCCCCGGTGACCCTGACCTCGACCTGTCCGGTCCACGGCTGCACGCCGGTCAGCGTGCTGCCCACGGTGAGGTAGAACAGCCCGCTGACCAGGTCCACGCTCTCCGGCACCGCGCCCGTTCGCTGCCACAGCAGCATTCCGCTGGTCGCGCTGTACGCGGTGACGCCCTGCCCGCCAGAGAACAACAGCACGCCGTCCAGCGCCGCGCCGAGTCGGCCGGCGAACCCGCCGCCACGGGCGCGGACGTCCAGCTCGCTCCCGGTGCGCAGGTTGATCCGTCGCAGCTCGGTGACCGGCTGGGAGCCCAGCGATCCGCCCGCCGCCCGGGTCAGGTACAGGTAGTCGCCGGCCGGCTGCCAGGCCTGGGTCGTGCGGCCGGCGGCGCGCATCCAGTTCACCTGGCCGGTGGCGTTGTCGTAGCTGGTCACCGAGGTCGGCCCGATAACGACGGTGTCCTGGGAGTTCGCAGCGATGGCTCCTCCGAACGGCGCTGCCGGGAAAGATCGCAATTGCCGTCCGTCACCAGCGCGGAGCACCACGGCGCTCTGCGCGCTCTCGGTCACGCGCGGCGATCCGGCGCCGGTCGCGTGCCGACGGGCGGCGCGGGCGGCGTGCCCGCGGGGGGCGTGCCGGCGGGCGGCGCGGGCCGGGTGCCGGCGGGCGGCGCCCGGAGCGCGGGCCACCCCGACGGTGACGACGCCGGGCCAGACCCGGACCGACACGATCTGGGAGCCGGCCGGGAAGCCGGACAGTTGGGCCGTCCACAGCGCCTGACCGTCGCGCGCGCGGTAGGCGTACACGGTCATGCCGAACCCGACGGCAGCCACGGACTTGCCCGCGGCCGCGTACGCCTGCCCGGAGCCGGCCCGGGCCGCCGGGACGGTGCCGAGGACGCTGGTCGCCGCGACCCACGATCCGGGGAGCGGGCGGATCCAGCGCACCGCACCCACATTGCCGCCGCAGTGCGCGGATGGACAGCTCGAAGCGGGAGTACTAGGTGCCTGGCCCGGGACGAACGCCACCACGACCAGCGCAGCGGCGAGCACAGCGCGGCGCAGCCAGCGGTGCCGTCCGCGCCTCACAACCTCTCCCGTCTGCCGCCCCGGTCCGCCCGGTCTTCTCACCCGCGCCAATACCCCGTCTGCCGACAACGGTATGGCCAAAAAGGCTGCCTCGCACGCCGACGGGAGTGAAAGCGGATCTCCGGTGGCACCGCGGCCGCGCCCGGTAGCGTTGTGCTGGCCCTGCGCGGATCCCGCGCGTGGCGTGCACCCCGGCTCCAGGAGGAACAAATGCCAGAGCGGTCACCGCTGCCCTACGACTTCCATCCCGATGTCCCGTCGTTCACCGTCGAAAGCGACGACATCGCCGACGGCGAGCAGATGAGCAACGCCCAGGTATTCAACAGCTTCGGAATGTCCGGGGAGAATCGTTCACCGCACCTGCGCTGGTCGGGATTCCCGGCCGAGACCCGGGGGTTCGCGGTCACCGCCTTCGACCCGGATGCTCCGACGGGTTCCGGATTCTGGCACTGGGTGGTGCTCGGCATCCCGGCCTCGGTCACCGAACTGCCCAGCGGCGTGGCCGGCTCGGGCGGACAGGGCCTACCCGGCGGGGCGTTCCACGTGAGGAACGATTACGGGGCCAAGGACTTCGGCGGTGCCGCGCCGCCGGAAGGCGATCCACCGCACCGCTACGTGTTCGCCGTGCACGCGCTCGACACCGACGACCTCGGCGTGGACTCCGACATCTCGCCCGCGGTGGCCGGGTTCAACCTCAGGTTCCACACGATCGCCCGAGGCACGATCATCCCCGTGTACGGTTACTAGCCGTCCGCGGCCCGGCTATGGCCGCTGGTGAGCACGTCGTTACCTTGTGACGCGTTTCGGGACCTTCGTCCGACTTCATGACGTTCTGGGGCCCGAGATGTCAGACTCATGGTAAAGGGTGACAGTTCATCAGATTTAAGGGCCATGGCGTTAACAACAATTCGGCACAACCTGCCGGCCGAGCCGAACAGGTTCATCGGCCGCGAGCGCGATATAGACGAGCTTCGGAGCTTTCTCGACGCTACCCGGGCGGTGACCCTGTGCGGGGTCGGGGGAATCGGAAAGACACGTCTGGCCCTGCACGTGGTCGCGATGCTCGCCGACGCCTTTCCGGACGGCGCGTGGCTGGTCGAGCTCGGCGATGTCGGGCAGCCCGATCTGGTGGTCGCGCGCGTGGCCGGCACGATCGGGGTGACCGAGGAGACCGGCCGCCCGCTGGTCGAAACGCTGATCGAGGCGTTGCGCCCGCGGCACTTGCTGCTGGCCCTCGACAACTGCGAGCACCTGGTGGAAGCGTGCGCGAGGCTGTGCCATCGGCTGCTGGCGGGCGTGCCCGAGTTGCGGGTGATGGCCACCAGCCGCGAGCCGCTCCGGGTGCCCGCCGAGACCGTGTGGCGGGTAGAGCCGCTATCGGTCCCGCCGCGGGAGGCCGCCGGGCAGGCTCCCGAGGAGCTATCCGGCTACGAGGCGATCAGCCTGTTCGTCGAGCGGGCCGCCGCGGCCCGGCCGGGGTTCGCGCTCACCGCACAGAACGCCAGGGTCGTGACCGGCCTGTGCCGCGCGCTGGACGGGGTGCCGCTGGCGATCGAGCTGGCCGCCGCGCGGGTCCGGGCGCTGTCCGTGGAGCAGATCGCGGCCCTGCTGACCGATCGCTTCCGGCTGCTGGCCGTCGGCGACCGCACTGCTCCGCCGAGGCAGCGCACGCTGCGGGCCACCATCGACTGGAGTCACACCCTGCTGACCAGGAAGGAGCAGGTGCTCCTGCGCCGGCTGTCGGTATTCGCCGGCTGGTCACTGGAGATGGCCGAGCAGATCTGCGCCGACGACCAGGCATCCGAGGCCGGGGACTACCCCCTGCCCGGCGACGTGCTGGATCTGACCACGACGCTGGTAGACAAGTCGCTGGTGGTCGTGGAAGGCGAGCTGCTTGGCCAGACCAGGTACCGGCTGCTCGATTCCATCCGCGAGTACGCGGCTGAGCGGCTGGACGCCGCGGGGGAGACCGCGTCGCTGCAGCGCAGGCTGCGCGACTACATCCTGCGGTACCTGGAGCACGCGGCGGCGATCGGCATGGTCCAGATCGCGGCTCCCTGGTCGGCCACCGTCGACGTGTTCCGCCGGTGCGATGCCGACCAGGACAACATGCAGCAGGTGCTGGCGTTCTGCCTGGCCAGCGGCGACGCCGAAACCGGGCTGCGGCTCTGCACGGCCCTGGGCGCGTACTGGATCGCACGCGGCGCCTTCGTGCGCGGGAGTGAGTGGTTCGATCGTTTTCTCGCCGGGAAACCCCCGTCCGGCCCTGCCTCCGGCCTCTCCCCCGGCGTACACGGCGCCGCCCTGGTCGCCCGCGCGCAGGTGGTACTGGCGAGCGACCCGGCCGGAGCGGTGCGGGACGCCGAGGCGGGGCTGGACCTGTGCCGCCGGGCCGGAGCGCAGGTGTGGGTGGCCGCGGCGCTCAACCTGCTCGCCGAGGCGGACCTGCACGCGGGACGTCTGGACCTGGCCGCCGAGCGCCTCGACGAGGCCCTGGCCGTCAGCCGGACGATTCCCGATGAGTGGAACGAGGGCTACGCGCTCAGCATTCAGGCCGGCCTCGCCGCGGCCCACGGCCGACTGCGGGAGGCGCAGCGCCTCGGTGAAGCCGCGCTGGAGGTCATGCGGCGAATCGATCAGCAGTGGGGCGCGGCGCGGACCCTGGCCGGGCTCGGATCGCTGGCTAGGCTGCGCGGCGATCCGGGCGGCGCGCGCCGCTGCTACCTGGAAGCGCTGCCCATCTTGCGGGAGATAGACGCCCGCCCGGAGATCGCCCGCTGCCTGGCCGGCATCGGCCGGATGGCCATGGACGAGGGCGACGCCGAGGTGGCCCGCAGCCACCTGGCCGAGAGCCTTCGGCTCAGCCAGGCCACCGGGTCGCGGGCCGGGGTGGCGCACGGACTGGAATGGATGGCCGCGCTCGCCGTCGGCCTGGGCCGGAGCGACCTGGCCGTCCGGCTGACCGCGGCGGCCTTGACCCTGCGGGAGGCGGCGGGGTTCCCGCCCATTCCCGGCGCGCGGATCGAGCGCTACCTAGCCCCGGCCCGCCGCGATCTTGGCGAGCCCACGGTGGCCCGGCTGTGGGCGGCGGGCGCGGAGCTGAGCGCCGACGAGGCCGTCGCGCTCGCGCTCGGCGCGACCCGCCCCGGGATCGGGGGCGGCGCGAACGGATCCGGCCTGGGCGGCGCGGTCGCGCCGCCGAGCACGCTTACTCCGCGCGAGCGCGAGATCGCCACTCTGGTGTCCAGCGGCATGACGAACCGGGCCATCGCCGGGGAGCTGGTCATCAGCACGGCTACGGTGGCCAGGCACGTCGCGAACATCCTGACCAAGCTGGGCTTCAAGTCGCGGGCCCAGGTCGCCGTCTGGATGGCGGAGAACGATCCCGGGCGCTGACCCGGGCTGCCCTCAGCTGTGGACGATGTGTGGATGAGCCGGTGGAGAAACAACCAATGCGGGGGATAACCGTGTCGGTTCTGTGGACTATGTGTGGACAGCTAGAAAATCATGAGAATACTGGCTGCAAACCCTTGTGCCGGGCAGCCGATAAGGCGTAGAAATGCACTCACCACCGGAAACGGTGACCAACCGGGGGGAACCTCGGAACGCAGGAAGCGCCGGGAAACCGGCACTTCAGGCGGGTCACTGGCCCTGGTAGTAGGTCGAACAGCGCATCGCAGTTGGGCAACCGAAGGCTTTGTGCCGTGAGACCGGGCGGGGCCCCTCCATCTCATGCATGGAGGGGCCCCGCCTTTTTTCACGGCTATTCTACCCGGCCGCAACACCGCGTCATCAGGCCGACACGCTGTTAATTCCCAGCGGTGATCATCTCGATCGCAACGACCTTCTCCCCGGTCTATGCAATCGAACTTACCGGTGTGTCGTTGGCCGTATTGTCGTTTCTATGCGATAAAATATTCGAAGAACATGATCGGCGCGCACCAGGGGAAGGTGAATGCTCGTGTTCATGCCGACGCCGCAGCCGGAGTCTCAGGAGGAGATCCTGGCCGCTGCGCTGGCCTCGCTCGATGAGCACGACATCCCGCCTGACGAGGGGTGGACCATCCCGGATCCGGATAGCGATCCCCCGGCCGAGCTGTCCGGGCTGACCGGCGCGGAGCTGGACGAGCTCTACCCGCCGACGTTGCCGCCGGACGAGTTCGGCCCGGCCGGGTTCCTGCCGCGGGACGGGTCCGGCCACGGGAGCGGTTTCGCCGACGGGGGCGCGCTGGACGTCCTGCCTCCCGGGGTGGCGCTGGCCGGGTTCGCCGACGACGCGCACGCCCGGCTCGGCGCGCTCACCGACGACGAGCTGATCGGAGTGCTGCGCGGCTGGCAACGGCAGATCTCCTGGTCACAGGCGCGGAAGCTGGATGCGATGGCCGAGCTGGCGCGCCGCCGTCCCGCCGAGGGCTCCGCGGCCGCCTCGCCCGGCCGGTTCCCGCGCAACCCGAGCGAGTTCATCCCCGACGAGATCGCCCTCGCGCTGACCCTGACCAGACGCGCCGCCGGCGTCGAACTGAGCCTGGCCATCGACCTGGCCTACCTGCCCGCCACCGCCGCCACGCTGGAGGCCGGACAGATCGACCTGATCAAGGCCCGGATCATCGCTGAAGGGGTCGGCGGCCTGGAGCCCGCGCACGCGGCCGCGGTGGAAGCCGCCGTGCTGCCCGAGGCGCCGGTGATGACCTCCGGGCAGCTGCGTGCCGCGGTAGCCCGCGCGGTGCTGGCCGCCGACCCCGACGCGGCCCGCCGCGATCGCGAGGAACGGCTGACCGAGGCGCGGGTCGAGTGCTGGACGGACCCGACCGGTACGGCCAGCCTGGTCGGCCGCGACCTGCCGTCGGCCCCGACCCTGGCCGCCGACAAGCGCCTGGGCCAGATCGCCCGCGCGTGGCGGAAACAGGGTGCCGCGGCCGGCCTGGATCTGCTGCGGGCCCGTGCCTACCTGGCGCTGCTGCTCGGCCACGGCGTGGACGTCCCGCCGGCCGACCTGCTCCCGGCAGGCTCCGCGCCGGCCGCCGGCTACGGTCGCCCCGCGCCGGCCTCCGCGGCTGGCCGGGATAACCGACGGCTACCACCCGGACTGCCCCGGCCTGACCTGGGCGCAGGTGCAGTGGGGCCGCTGGCCGGGTCGGTCCACCTGACCGTCCCCCTCGGTACCCTGCTCGGCTTGAGCGACGCACCCGGCGACGCGGCCGGGTACGGGCCACTGGACCCCGACACCGCCCGCATCCTGGCCTGCGCGGCCGCCGGGCACAGCGCGGCTCGCTGGCACATCACCGTGACCGGCCCCGGCGGCCAGGCCCTGGCCCATGGCACCGTCTGCCGCCGCGCCCGGACCAGCCCGGGCGATCAGTGGACGGTGACGGTGACCGCCGAGCCGATCACCAGCGGGGACTGCGATCATCACAACCGCGAACCCGGGTACCGACCCAGTCCCGCCTTGCAGCGGCTGATCCGGGCCCGCACCAGCACCTGCACCGCCTCCGGCTGCCGCAATCCCGCCGTCGGCTGCGATCTCGATCACACCATTCCGTACGAGGAACACGGCCTGACCTGCGAGTGCAACCTGGCCCCGCTGTGCCGCTTTCACCACCGGATGAAACAGGCCCAGGGCTGGAAGCTGCACCAGCCCGGGCCCGGCGTCATGACCTGGAGCACTCCCGCCGGGCGCCACTACTTCACCGTCCCCACCCGGCACCCCACCTGACCTCAGGCCGGGTGCTGCGAGGCGAGATGCTGAGCCGGTGCGGGCCCGGTCAGCGCATTAGCCTTGGAGACCCGTGTCACTGGATCCGTGCGCCCCCGTGCGCGCCTGGAGTTACGCGTCATGAGTTACCGCCGGCTCGCCACCAGACCCGTGCTGAACTGGGCACTTGTCGCTATCGCCGCCCGGCTTCCGGTCGCGATGGCGCCGCTCGCGCTCGTCTTCCTCGCCCGCGAGCGCCCCGGCGGGTACGCGCTGGGCGCCGGGCTCGCCGCCGTGTATGTGATCGGCGAAGTGGCAGGGGCCGCGGTTCTCGGGCCACGGTTGAACCCGGAGCGAGCTCGGTTCCATCTGGCGGCTGGGCTGGCCCTCGGGGCTTGCTCGTTCGCCGGGCTCGGCCTGCTGCCCGGCGCGGATCCGCCTGTGCTCGGCGCCTTCGCCGTGCTCGCGGGGGCCGCACCTGCCGCCGCGCCTGGCGGCCTGCGCACGCTGCTGATCTCTCAGCTCCCGGACACGCTCGGCGTCAAAGCACTGAGCGCAGAGTCCGTTCTGACCTACGGTGTGTGGACTGCCGCGCCCGTCCTCACCGTCGTGCTCGCGCTCAACGTCGCCGCGTCCGGGCCGCTCGTGCTGGCCGCCGTGCTCATGGCCGCGGCGGCGGCCGGAATGTGGGCGCTGCCCGCGGGGTGGAAAGCAGACAGCGGTGACCGCGAGGGTGCCTCGATGGCGCAGACGCTCGTCCGCGCCTGGCCCATCTACGTCACCGGTGCCGCCGCGATGTCCCTGCTGGCGCTCGCTGAACTCGCCCTGCCTGCGCTGCTGCGGCAGCGGGGCATCGGCGTGGGCTGGGCGGGCTCGCTGCTCGCCGCGTTCTCGATCACATCGGCCATCGGCGCGGCTCTGTACGGCGCACGCGGACGCTGGCCGGGCTCAGTGCGCACCCAGAGCCTGGTTCTGCTGCTGGGCGTGACTGCCTGCGTGACGCTGGCGGCCACGGTGCCTTCCCTGGCGTGGATCGCGGTCGCGCTGGTCCTGGCCGGGCTCTTGCAGTCCGGCGTGCAGCTGACCCGCAACCTGTCGCTGCGTGCGGCCCTGCCGCCGAGCGCGCACGCGGCGGGGTACTCGGTGATGTATGCCGCCACGGGCGTCGGCTACGCCGCCAGCGCTGCCTTGGCCGGGGCGGTGCAAAGCGCGGCTTCACCGACGGCCGCCATCCTGGCGGGAGCAGGGCTGACCCTGCTGCTGACGATCGCGAGCGCCATGGGCGAGCTTGCGCCCCAGCGGCGTAAACAGCCACGTCCCCGGCACAGGAGCGGTGTTCCTATGTCGCGCCCCGTCTCACCCCCGGGGGACCGGCGGGCGGGGCGGGCCTGGCTCCTGGGCCGGCATGGAGTTCGTCTTCGGGACCGGGTACGGGATTCCTGCAGCGAAGGAGCCGGCGATCGCGTTGAGCACCGCCTGCTCGGCCACCTTCACATCGCCCAGGCTGGCCTCGGGCAGCGGCGGGACCTGGGTGTCGGGCGGCCGGGCCAGGGAGAGCGAGCTGGTCATATCACCGGTGACCGACCGCCGCCAGGCCGACAGGTTGGGTACCTCGACGCCGAACCTGGTCTCGATGAAGCGGAGCAGCGAGGTGTGGTCGAAGACGTCCGAGCACAGGTGCCCGCCGCGGCTGAACGGCGAGACCACTAGGCACGGGACCCTGAACCCGAGGCCGATCGGCCCGGCGATGCCCTTAGCGGCCGCGGGCAGCGGAGTGGTCAGCCACTCCCCCGGCGTCCCTTCCGGGGCAGTGACCGCCGGCACGTGGTCGAAGAAGCCACCGTTCTCGTCGTGCACGACGAACATCACCGTCTGGGCCCACACGTCTGGATTGGACACCAGGGTCTGCAAGATCTCCTGGATGTAGTGCTCGCCGTACTCCGGCGGCGCGGCCGGGTGCTCGCTCTCAGCCAGCGGCGGGATGAGCCACGACACGGCCGGCAACTGCCCGGAGGCCACATCGCGGGAGAAGTCATCGGGCCACGACGGGGCCAGCGCCTTGCGGGTCAGCTCGATCCCGGTGACGGAGAACGGGTCGGCGAAGGCCTTGAAGAAGGGCAGCGGGCTGAAGGCCAGTTCGGCGAGCGGGTGGTTGTAGACCTTCCAGCTCACCCCGGCGGCCTGTAGCCGTTCCGGCATGGTCTCCCAGCGCAGCTTGCCGAACTGGGACAGCCGGTCGAGGACAGCGGTCTCCAGCAAGGGTCCCCCGGCTTTCCCGTCCGGGTCGATCGTGCCCGATATGCCCATGACCCGGTTGGGATCGGTAGGGCCGAGGACCGGGCAGAAGTAGCTATCGCACACGGTGAAGGCGTCGGCCAGTGCGTAGTAGAAGGCGAGATCCTGGCGGGTCACGTAGCCCATCGTCAGCGGGCCGTTCTCGGTCCCGTCGGCGGCCAGGTGCGCGGTGACGAAGCCGTCCATGTTCCCGCCGTTCCAGCTGTGATGCTGCGTCACCCAGTCGTGCTCGATGTCGTTGGTGGTCTGGCCGTTGGCCAGCGGCGGGTCGCTGAGCAGGCGGAACGGCTGCAGGTAGCCGGAGGGGTCGGGTCCCTTTCCCGGCCGGTAGCCGAACTGGTCGAACACCGGGTGCTGCACTCCCCCGACGTCCCGGGTCAGCACGTGCGGGTCCGAAAACCCGCGCACGGCCGACATCGTGCCGAAGTAGTGGTCGAACGACCGGTTCTCCTGCATCAGGATCACCACGTGCCGGATGTCGCTGAGTTCAGCCGAACCCGGGACACTCATGTCGGCCGCGTCTTCAACGAGCCTTCCCTGGGCCGGGGACAGCAGGCGCCGCAGTCGTGACAGCAGGCTCATGTGCACCAACTGTAGCGGGCGCTACGCCCCAGCCACGTAGCCTTCCAGCCGCGTGGCGAGCTCGACGGGCTGGCTCAGCGCGACCAGGTGCCCGCCGGGCATCTCGTCGAGATCGATGCCCAGCCGCTGCCGGACCAGGCGGCGCTGGAACTGCGGCGGGAAGAATCTGTCGTCGCGGCCCTGCAGGAACCTGGTGGGGACCTCAGGCCAGCGCGACAGGGGCCATCGCTGGCCCATCGGCGTCGATGACTGAACGGGCTCACCCTGAGCCATCGCCTCGGCGGTGATGTCCGGGGGGACATCATGGAAGAAGGCGTCGATGATGTCGAACTCGTCCTTGACGGTCCTGCCCTCACCGGCGGCCTGCTCGGCTTGCGCCCGGGCCCTGTCGTCGGCGGTGCTGGCGAACCATTCGCCCGGCGTCTGGCCCGGGGCCGGGACCATGGCGTTGAGCAGGATGAGCATCCGCGCTTCGACCTTCTCGCAGACCTGGGGCGCGGTGAAGCCGGCCAGAGACTGGGCCACCAGGACGGGATCGGGGGTGCCGCCGATCCCCTCGATCACGGCGGCGGCGTATTCGGGCAGGCCGGCCTGGTCATCGGCCGCGGGAAGCGACACGGCCAGCGCCTGATGACCCCGGCGGCGCAACTCGGGCGCGAGCCGGTGCCAGTACCAGGCGCTGCCGCCGGCCCCGGGAACGAGCACGTAGTTCGTCATCGTCACTATCCCGTCTCATAGTCTTTCCGATGGCATCTGCTCCTAGAGTAGGAGCAATAACTCCTAAGCTGCAACCAATTTGCGCTAAACTCTCACGCGTGCAGCCGAAACGTAGCTACGACGATCCATGCGGGGTAGCCCGGGCCCTCGACGTCGTCGGCGAGCGATGGGCGCTGCTGGTCGTGCGCGAGCTGCTGCTCGGCCCGAAACGGTTCGGCGCGCTGAGCAGCGGGCTGCCCGGCATGAGCCAGAACGTGCTCAGCCAGCGGCTGCGCGAGCTCCAAGACGCCGGGATCGTGCGCCGGCGGACGTTCGGGCCGCCGGCCAGCAGCCACGGTTACGAGCTGACCGAACGGGGCCGTGAGCTTGAGCCGGTCCTGCTCGCCCTGGCCCGCTGGGGCAGCCGCGTCGCGGTCAGTTCGGCCGCAGAACTGAGCGTTGACGCGCTCATGCTTGCGCTGCAGACGACGTTCGACCCCCGCGGCGCGGGCTCGCTGCGGGCGCGGCTTGAACTGCGCATCGGCGACGATTGCTTCGGCGCGGAGATCGGGTCGGGCCGGTTCGCGGTCAGCCGGGGAAACGCCGGGCAGGCCGACGCGATCCTGACCACCGGCGCAGCGACGTTGCGCGCTCTGGTCTTCGGAGACGGGACCATCGCTGACGCGGTCGGGGACGGCGACCTGCGGATCGACGGCGACCGGCGGGTGGTCGCCCGCTTCATCCGGTGCTTCCCGCGGCCGGCGCCGGTCAGTTCCTGAGCGGCCGCGCCGCCCGCTCGGGGGCGGCGTGCCCGACGGTCTCATCCTGTGCCGCGCTGGCCAGAGCGATAGCAAGCTGGCGTTCTCCGGCGGCGGTAGCGACGTCAGCCGCTTGCCGCAGGACGAGCGCATGATCAGCTCCGGTGAGCCACTTGGCGTCGGGGACGCTCTCCCACAGCTCAAGCACCCTGGTCAGCATGGCCAGCTGCTCGGCCCGGGCCAGGGCGAGGCCCGCATCGGCCGCGGCCCGCCAGGCGCTGCCCAGCGCCCGGGCGGGATCGTGAGCGTGCTGCCAGTGCTCGGCCTCCTCGATCGCCGCGCACCCGGCCGGGACCAGCGACGAGTCTTCCCGCAGGGCGGCGGCGAAGCGCTGGTGGGTCGAGGTGTGCTCGCCGGGCAGCAGATCTTGGTGCAGGGCCTCGCTGATCAGGGCGTGCCTGAACGCGAAGTAGTCTTCGTGGGCCTCCAGCACCCCGCGCTCCAGGGCCGGGCGCACGCTGGCCTCCAGCGCGTCGGCGCTCAGCCCGGTCACCGCCGCGAGCAGCCCGCGCCCGGTGCGCTGGCCGCCGATGCTCGCCACGCGCAGCACATCCTGGGTCGGCTCCGGTAGCCGCCGGATGGCCGCCAGCATCAGGTCGTAGGTGGTGGCCGTGCCCGCCCAGCTGCGCTCGCGGTCAGCGCCCACCAGCTCTTCGATGAGCAGCGGGATGCCCTCGGCCCGGCGGTACACCCGCTCGGCGAGAGGCAGCCCGGGCGCACCGTCCAGAAGGTGGCCGACCAGCTCGGCCGACTCATCGCGGCCGAGCCCGGCCAGCTCGGTGCGCTGCACCCAGCCGAGCCTGCTGAGCCGGGGCAGCAGCGCACAGAACGGGTGGCCGCGGTGCAGTTCGCACGACCGGTAGGTGACGATGATCAGCACGCCGCGCATGGCGTCCTGATTGTCGATCAGGAAGTAGAGCAGCTCCCTGGTGGACTCGTCGGCCCACTGGGCATCCTCGATCACCAGCACGGTCGGCTGCTGCCTGCCCAGCTGTTCAAGCAGCGAGAGCGTCTCGACGAACAGCCGGGCCCGCGCCTCCCGGAAAGTCCCGGTCGCGGCGGGCTGGCCCAGTTCCGGCAGCAACCGGATCAGTTCGCGGTCCGGGGAGCCGATCATGTCGGCGAAGCCCCGGTCGCGGACCAGGTCCCTGAGGATGGCGCGCAGCGGCGCGAACGGCAACCCGATCGTGCCCAGTTCCGGGCACTTTCCGGTGAGGACGCGCACCGCGGGAGCGGCCGCTCCGAACTCGCTGACCAGCCGCGACTTGCCTACACCCGCGTCGCCGCCGATGAGCAGAGCCGCCGGGCTCCCGCCGTCGACCCGGTTCAGCGCCTCGCCGAGCCAGGCCAGCTCCTTCTGGCGGCCGACGAGTACCGGGCTGGCCACCCGGTGCGGCACGGCCCGGGGCAGATCTGGCCGGTCCCACTGCGTTGCGGCGGTCATGTCAGCGAATGGCGTGGCCGGCCAGGCGCGCCCGGGCAGACGGTTCGTGCAGCAGCACTCCCCGGGTCCGCGCCAGGAACTCGCTGTATGTCTGCGGCGGAGCGTCCGCATTCGGCAGGTAGCGGTCGATGGACTGGTTGATCTTGTGGAGCCGCTGCTGCTGTCGGTGCATTTCGGCTACGACCGACCCGAACCGGCGCGCGGCGCGCCGCAGTGCGGCCGCGGTCCGCCGTACAGCGGTCATCAACGTCTTGATCCGCATCGCGGTCTCCTCAGGCTTGCGGCCCGGTGACGGCGGGCTGGGAATTCTTGTTCGTCGACCCCCGGGGCCGTCCTCGTCCCCGCTTGCTCGCGACCACGATTCCGCGCAGCACCAGCTCACCGCCCCAGACACCCCATGGCTCGGAGCGCTCAAGCGCGCCGGCCAGGCAGGCGGCGGCCGCCGGGCAGCCGGTGCACAGTTCCTTCGCACGGGCGATGTCGGCCGGCGACTCGGCGAAGAAAAGGTCCGGGTCAGTCAGGCAGGGGAACTCGTCGACTCGGGACTCTTCGGCCTGGGCGTACATCATGACCATGCCGCACCGGCCTCAGATTCCGTGCCGCGCGATCATGCCGCCGCGGCGGGCGCGGCGTACCAGCCTGACGCGCCGCGCGGCCGCAGCCTGCCGCCGCAGGTCCTGGGTACGGGCCTCGGCAACATACTTCATCATGTACGGGTTCATGACTTGCCTCCTCCGTGCGGGCCGGGTTTCCGCCCGCATCTTGAGGTTCGCCGTAAGGACGGGGTGGCGGCATCGGGCAGATGCCTTATCTCTGGGCCTACTTCGGTCTTAGGTCTTGCGGCCGGGACTAAGCGCCCCCACCCAGATCGCTGGCTCAGTGCGCTAGCCTGCGGTTATGGCGAGTTCCTGGCCCCGAGAACTCGCCGACCTTCCTTACGCCGCCCACCTGACCCCGGGCCGCCTGGACGGCGGCGCCGAGTACGACACGGTGCATTTCGACCGGACCGACCTCGACGCCCCGGACGCGTCCGGCGCGCGGTTTCTCGAGTGCGCCTTCACCGGGGTGTCGGTCCAGGGCGGCCGGTTCCGCCGGTCGAGGTTCATCGACGTGTGGCTCGAGGGCACCCGCATGGTGTTGTCCGACTTCGCCGAGACCGGGTGGTCGGACGTGACGTTCGTTAACGGCACGTTCGCGGGCGTCCAGGCGTTCGGGTCGCGCCTGGACCGGGTGGTGTTCGCCGGCTGCAAGCTCGACTCGGTGAACTTCCGTGATGCCGAGCTGACCGGGGTGACGTTCAGCGACTGCTTGCTGCGTGAGGTGGACTTCGGCGGCGCGGAGGTGACCCGGACCGCCTTCACGGCATGCCGGCTGGCCGGCGTGGATTTCAGCCGGGCCCGGCTGGACCAGGTGGATCTGCGCGGCTCGGAACTCGGCCTGATCGTCGGACCAGATCCGCTGCGCGGCGCGATCATCAGTACCGGTCAGCTCAGCGCCATCGCGCCCGTGCTGGCCGAGAGCCTGGGCATCGTGGTGGACGACGGCTAGGCGCTTTGATGCGTCGGCCGCCGCCGCCGCAAGCCGAAGCCGGGCTCAGCTCTTCGGTGGCTCGCCTCGGTAGGTGCCGAACGACCAGCGGTTGCCCTCCGGGTCGCGGACGGCGAAGTCGCGCGAGCCATAGTCGGTCTCGTGCAGCCCGCTCAGCACCTCGGCGCCCGCCGCCGTGGCCCGGGTGAACAGCCCGTCGGGATCGTCGGTGACGACGTAGGCGCCGAAGCTGCCAGGCTGCAGCGGCCACTGATCCGCGGCACCCGGCCGGTCCGCGGAGCCGAGCATGACGCCGCCGCCCGGAGGCCAGGAGAGCTGGGCGTGATGGACGATGTCGCCCTCGCCATAGACGGCGGTCTCCTCGAAGCCGAACGCGTCGACGAGAAACCGGATCAGGGCCCGCGCGTCACGGGCCCGGAGGGTGGGCCACACCTGCGGCGGTGGAGTGTTGTCGTTCATGCTCCGCAGTCTGGCCGGCCTCAGGCCGGCGCGGCTTGGACGTTTCGGAACTCTTCGGCCAGCCATCGGCTCGGCGGGCAGCCGGCCAGCGCGCGGAACTCGCGGGCGAGATGTGCCTGGTCGTAGTACCCGCACGCGGCGGCGAGCGCGGCCAGTTCTGGCTGGCCCGCGGCCGCGACCCGGCGCTGGAGCAGCCGCCGCGCACGGTCGAAGCGCACCACCCTGGCGGCCTGTTTCGGCCCCAGGCCGATCTCGGCCCGGAACCTGGTGCCGAGACGCCGGCTGCTCCAGCCGGCCTCGCGGGCGAGCTCGGGCACGGCCGCGGTGCCGCCGCTGGCCAGCAGCGCCCGCCAGGCCTGTGAGACCTCCGGGCTGACCGCCTGGTTGTCCCTCAGCTGCCGCAGCAGCACCTCATCGAGCACCGCGAACCGCTGCGGCCAGGCCGGCGCGGCGCGGACCCGTTCGTGCAGCTCGAAGGCCGCCGGGCCGAGCACGCGGTCGGCGTCGGTATCCAGCCCGGCCAGCTCGCCCGCGGGCAGGCCGAGCAGGATGCGCGCGCCGAGCGGCTTGAGGCTGAGCTGGATACCCGACTGGCGGCCCGGGTGGCTGATGATCGCGGGCGTGGTGTGCAGGCCGCCGAGCAACGCCGTGTAGCGGCTGGGCGGATGCAGCGGGTCCGGGTGCACCGCCAGCTGCAGAGGATCGTCCAGGGTGATGATCAGCGTGAGGTACGGCGACGGCAGCCCGCGGTGGCGCCCCGGCGGCAGCCCGGACTCGCGGTAGCCGGAGTACCAGGCGACGAACGGCCGCAGGGCGGGCGCGGGAACCCCGCGCACCGCCTCCCGGACCTGACCGGAATCGCCCCTGCTCACCCCATGATTATCCCCGGCTCAGCCGGGCCTTTACAGCCAGCCGCGCCTGGCGGCCTGAAAGATAACCGTCCGGCAGCCGGGGTCTTTACAGCCAGCCGCGCTTGGCAGCTTGCAGCCCGGCCTGGAACCGGGTCTGGGCACCTAGCTCGGTCATCAGCCGCCGGACGTGCCGCTGTACCGTGCGCGGGTGCCAGCCGAGCTGGCGCCCGATCGCTTCGTCGGTGAGCCCCACGGCGAGCAGGCCGAGCGGCATCCGCCGCTGGTCGTCGTTATCGTCGGCGGCTTCCGCCTCTTCGTCGCGGAACCGTATCGGCACCGCGGTCGCCCAGATCGCTTCGAAGAGCGCGCTGAGCGTATCCAGCAGCGACGACGAGTGGATCACCAGCGCACTGTCGGCGCTGTCGGCCCGGTCCGGGCGCTCCAGCGGGATCAGGCCCATCGCGTCGTCGGCGAGGAACATCTTCACCGGCAGGTCGGCGGTCACCCGGGCCTGCTCGCCGGCGGCAACCAGCCGCTGCATGGCCTCCAGCCGTCCCGGCAGCTCCAGTCCTTCCCTGGCGTATACGGCGCGGTAAGAGATCCCGGCGTCGAGCCGGTCCCGCTCGGCGTCGTTGACCAGCACGTTGGTCGCGTACGGCGGGCGGTCGAACGATCGCACCTCGCGGCGCGCGCTGCGCTGCAGCTGCTCCCAGCGCTGCAGCGTGGCGTCCCGGGTGGTGACGACCTCGACGATCTCCTCGGGGCTGGGCGAGTTCCGGCCGGCCCGGAACCGCTGGGCGAGCCGGGCCGTCTCGACCCGGACCTGCTGCAGCTGCTGCTCGCGGGCGCGCACCAGCACCTCGAGGGCCGTGTCGGGCGGCGCGGGCTGGTAGCGGGCCGGCTGACCGGTCAGCCGCGAGATCAGCCCGGTCGCCTCCAGCGCGGCGATCGCCGGGCGGATCCGGGCTCCGGGCACGCGGTCGCGCAGCTGCGCCGCTGTGGCCGGCGAGGTCTCCAGCAGCGCCAGGTAGACCGCCTGTTGCTCGGCGGACAGGCCCACCGCGTCGAGCATGGCTGTTCCTGTCGGACTTGCGGCACGTGGTGCCCCGGATGACGTGCGCTCTGGCTAACGGCAGGCACTATACCGGCGCTGGTTCTGACGGTTCGGCTGGCTCTGCTCTCGCGTGCCGGGTCCGGCTACTGCCCGTTCGGACTGCTCGCCATGGTCAGCTCGCGGACCGGCTCGGGGACCGCCGCGGGCTCGGACCCGGGCCTGAGCACCGTGGCGGCGACGACGATGGCCGCGATCACCAGGCCGAAGGCGATCCAGAAGGCCAGGTGGTAGCCGTCGGTCAGGGCCGCGGCGGCAGGTCTTCCGCTGCCGATCACCGCGCTGGTCCGGGACGCGGAGACGGTCGCCAGCACGGCCAGCCCCACTGCGCCGCCGACCTGCCCGGTCGTGTTCACCAGGCCCGAGGCCAGGCCGGCCTCCTGCGGCGAGGCGCCGGACATGGCCAGCGTCATCAGGGCCGGGAAGCAGAGGCCGGCCCCGGCGCCCATCAGCAGCGTTACCGGGAGGATGTGGCTGGTGTACGCGCCACCCACGGGAGCCAGGGCGAACAGCGCAAGCGCAGCGGCGATCAGCGCGAGCCCGGGGAAAAGCATCGTGCGGGCGCCAAAGCGCATGACCAGCCGGTCGGTGTAGCGCACCGACAGCACGGCCATCACGACGGCGACCGGCAGGAAGGCCAGGCCGATCTGCAGCGGGTCGTAGCCGAGGATCCGGCGCAGGTAGAGCGAGCCGAGGAAGAACATCCCGAACATGCCCGCGACGCTGAGGATCTGGACCAGGTTCGCGCCGGTCACGTTGCGCGAGCGGAAGATCCGCAGCGGCATGAGCGGACTGCGCGCGGTGAGCTGCCTGATCACGAAAGCGCCGAGCAATGCCAGCGAGCCGGCCGCCAGGATGAGGGTCTTGGCGGCCAGCCAGCCCTGCTGGGCGGCGGGATCGACGATCGTGAACACGCCCAGCATCATCGCGCCGGTGATCAGCAGGGCGCCGGGCACGTCGGCCCCGGCGCGCAGGCCGGCGCCCCGGTCCGGCTCGATCAGCCGCCGGGCCATGACGGCCGTGACCGCGCCGATCGGCAGGTTGACGAAGAAGATCCAGTGCCAGTTGAGGATCTGGGTGAGGATGCCGCCCGCCAGCAGGCCGACCGCGGCGCCGGCGGACGCGACGAACGCGAATACGCCGATCGCCTTGGCCTGCTCGGCCGGCTCGCGGAACATGGTCACGATCATGCCGAGGATGACCGACGAGGTCAGCGCGCCGCCTACCCCCTGGCCGAACCGCGCGGCGACCAGCATCTCCTGGTTCGCGGCGAGCCCGCACAGCAGGGACGCGGCGGAGAAGACACCCAGGCCGGCCAGGAAGACGTTCCTGCGGCCGGCCAGGTCGCCCAGCCGCCCAGCCAGCAGCAGCAGGCCGGCGAAGGCGATCAGGTACGCGTTCACCACCCAGGCCAGGCTCGACTGAGAGAAGCCCAGCTCGCTCTGGATGGATGGTAGCGCCACGTTCACGATGGTCATGTCCAGCACGATCATGAGCATTCCGGTGCACAGCACCAGCAGGGCTATCCAGCGAGAACGATCACTCATGGCGTTTCCTCTCCAGGGCGGCAACCT
>Ga0070709_10000047_pt1 | contig 97230 bp, 78 predicted proteins | sample LARL51metaG_FD_65449 | JGI IMG/M metagenome (GOLD analysis project Ga0070709, IMG submission 65449) | Corn, switchgrass and miscanthus rhizosphere microbial communities from Kellogg Biological Station, Michigan, USA - LAR L5-1 metaG | ecosystem: Host-associated > Plants > Roots > Rhizosphere ... | reverse complement strand
GTGAGGGGAGGGAACCCCCCTGCGATGCCGCGCCCCTCGTCTCCACCGCCGCAGGGGTGTGCCTCGCCCCCCTCCAAGGCGGACCCCTCGCTCCCCACCGAGACCCCATCCCCGGAACTGCCGCCAGCGGCCCGGCCGTGGAGGGAGCCCCGGAGGCTCCCCCGCGAGGCGCCGCATTCCTCAGACCTGAGACCCGCAGCCTCAGAAGTGCACGCCCACCATCACCCGGTAGCTGCGAGGAGCCTGCAGATCGAGGATCGACCGCGGCTTGCCGAAGAACCCGGTGTCCGTGAGCGACTCCACCCCGAGGATCTGCTTCTGATCGGTGACGTTGAACACCTCGGCCCTCATCTCGACGCTCAGACCTGGCCGCAGCAGCATCACCTCCGAGCCGAGCGACAGGTCCAGCTGGAACTCGTCCGGCAGGCGCAGCGACCCGCGCGGCGTCAGGAAACGGATTCCCAGCGGATCGAGCTTCTCCATCTGATAAGGCACGCCACTCGCGTAGCGCACCGCCGTGCCGAACGACAGGTTCGCCCGCCGCCAGGGCCAGCGATAACTGCTGAAGACCTTGATCTGGTCCCGCCGGTCGTAGGGCGCCAGCCCGTTGCGGTTCACCAGATTCACGTCCGACACGTTGCTGAAGTCCCCGAAGTGCGAGACGTCCGCGCCGTCGTCCTCGAACAGATTGCCCTCGGTCCGGCTGCGGGCGTACGAGCCCAGCAGCTGCCAGTGCTCCGAGTAGCGCTTCTGGACCAGCAGCTGCAGCGACTGCTGCTGGCGGCGCGCCCTGGGCAGATTGAGCACCTGCGCCGTCGTGCCGACCAGGCGCCCCTGCGCGTCGAACACCCCCTGCAGCACGTTGTCCCAGAGATCGTGCCAGCGGCGATGGATGTAGAAGAGACTGACCCCGACCGACGCCGTCACCTGGCGCTCGAACCCGATCGTCGCCTCGTCGAGCCACGAGCGGCGCAGGTCCTCGTTCGGATGGGTCGCGAGGTGGTTGAAGACAGGCACCGGCGTCCCCGCGACCCAGCAGGGCGAGCGCAGGTTGCCCGGGTCCTGGCCGGCGCAGGCGGCGGCGTTGCCCGCGTTCCAGGTGTAGGGGGTGAAGCCCGACAGCGCGTCCAGATTGCCGTAGGTGTCGAGATAGCTGTGCAGGAACGGCTCGTAATAGATCCCGTAGGTGCCGGCGAGCAGCACCTTGCGGTCGCCGCCGGCGTCGAACGTCACCGCCACCCGCGGCGCCACCGTGCTCGAATCGACCAGCGGCCCCAGGTCGCGGTCGGTGGCCCGCACCGACTCGAAGCGTCCGCCCAGGCTCACCAGCCAGCGCTCCACGGCGATGGCGTCGCTCAGGTAGACGGCGAACGTCTGCTCCACCGTCTTGGTGGTGTCGCGGGCATAGAACTGGTCCAGCTGGAAGGGCTGGAAGGCGCCGCTCGCGGGGTCGAACGGCGGCCGCCCGCTGCCGCCGGCGCCGGCGGCGGCGAGGTCCATGAACAGCTGCCCCTCCACGGGCATGCCGGTCAGCGGATCGACGCCCGGCTGGCCGGAGAAGTTGAAGTGGCGCTCCGAGACGGTGCGCTCGAAGTCGATGCCGGTCTTCAGCTCGTGGTCCGTGGGGCCGAGCTGCACGAAACCGGTGATCAGCAGGTTCCCCTGGCGCCGCGGCCGGCGCTCGATCCCCTCGTCGGTGATGCCGTTGTAGAGGACGAGGTCGGGGAGCGCCGGCGGCGCCGCTTCGCCGGCGGACGTCCCGGCTGCGGCCGCGCCCGCGGCCGCCGGCGCCAGGTGCGGGGCGCCGCCGGTCAGGCCGCGCGAGTTGAGCGGCCGGCGCGTCAGGTCCCGCAGCTGCTGCGCCAGCGTCACCTCGAGCGTCATGTCCTGGCGGATGGCGCTGTTGAGCTGCAGCTTCTCGAAGTTGCCGTCCTGCGACTGGCGCTCGAGCGCGAAGATGTCGCCCGGGACGCGGTCCACCAGCGAGCTCTGCAGCGCGCCGAACCCATGCGCGAGGAGGTTCTCGGCGAACCCACGGTCGAAGGGCGAGAAGGACGCGAACGCCGTCGAGTCGTTGGTGAACTGGCCGACCACGGTGTTGGTCTCGTCCACCTGCCAGGTCACCTTGGCCGCCGAGCTCTCGATCTCGGAGCCTCGGTTCCACAGGGTCCCCTCGTGGGTCGGCCCCTCGAAGGTGCTCTGGCTGTCGTCGTAGGCGCCGAAGAGCCACATGTGGTCGCGCCACAGCGGGCCGCCCAGCGCCAGCGCCAGGGTCGGATCGAGGCGGTTCGGACCGGCATTGGCGGCGGCGATCTCGGGCGCCAGCCGCGCCACCTCGCGGGCCGGGTAGCGGTACGGGCTGTTCCAGCCGTCGTCGGTGGCCAGCAGTCGGGTGACGCCCTGGTACTCGTTGGTGCCCGAGCGGGTGACGACGTTGATCACGCCGCCCGACGAGCGGCCGTACTCGGCGGGAGCGGCGGCGGTGGTGACGCTGACCTCCTGGATGGCCTGGTAGGCGAGATTGAGCCCGAACAGGCCGGTGGCCGGGTCGGTCGTGTCGACGCCGTCGATCAGGAACTGGTTGTCGCTGCGCAACGCGCCGTTGACGTTCGGGTTGCCGTCCGCGCCGCCGCTCACCCCCGGCAGCAGCAGCGCGACGCTCTGGTAGAAGCGCGGCAGCGGCAGCCCGTCGATGAAGGCGAAGCTGACGTTGGCGCCGATGCGCGTGTCGAAACGGTCGATGACCGACGCCTCGGCGAAGACCTGGATCGACTCCTGCGCCGCGAGGTCCGCCTCTCCGCCGGCGGCCCCGCCGGCCGGCGCCGCCCCCTGCCCCGCCACGGTCCCGGCCGGCTGCCCCGGGCCCACCAGCCGCAGCTGCACGATCGTCGTGCGGCCGATCGACACGCCGATGCCCCGCTGGTCGGCGGACAGGCCCAGCAGCTCGGCGTGCAGATCGTAGGTGCCGACGCCGAGGGCGGGGAAACGGAACCGCCCCTGGTCGTCCGCCACCTCGGTGCGCCGGATCTGCGGACCCACGGCGGTCACCTGCACCGCCGCGACGCCGGCGCCGGAAGCGTCCACGACCTGGCCGGTGATGAGCCCGGTCTGCGTGCCGTCGGCCCAGGCCGCCCTCGCGGTGAGCAGCGGGAGCAGCGCGAGAGGCGCGAGCAGCGCGAGCAGCGGCGCCGGCAGCCTTGGCAGCAGCAGCTTGCCGGCGAGCCCCGCCCGGACCCGCGGGATGGGGAGGATCTAGCGCTCCTCGGGCCCCGGCCGGCTGCCGGGCTTCTGCGGGAGGCTTCCCGCCCGGCACTCCGGGCACTCGGAAGGGGTATAGGAGGGCAGGTCGAGGGCCATCAACGCCCGCCATGGCACGTCGAACGGCGCCTGGCTGCCGGGGCCGCCGGGCCTGCCGGGGCCGCCGGGGCCGCCGCCGGTGCGGTCGATGATCGCGCCGATCGCCACCACCCGGGCGCCGCGGCCGGTGGCGAGCGCCGCGGTCTCCAGGGTCGAGCGGCCGGTCGTCACCACGTCCTCGACGATCACCACCCGCTCCCCCTGGCGCAGGGTGAAGCCTCGCCGCAGGCCGAGCTCCTCGCCCTTGCGCTCGGCGAAGCGGAACGGCACCCCGAGCGCCGCCGCCACCTCGTGGCCGATGATGATGCCGCCGAGGGCGGGCGACAGCACCGAGTCGGGATGGAAGGAGCGCAGCTCCTCGGCGAGCTCGGCGCCCACCCGGCGCGAGCGCACCGGGTCCTCGAGCAGCAGGGCGCATTGCACGTAGGCCGGCGAGTGGCGCCCGGAGGACAGGAGGAAGTGGCCGCGGCAGAGCGCCCCGCTCTCCTCGAGCAGCCGCATCACCAGGCCCTCGCGGCCGCCGCCGGGCGATGGCTCAGGCTGGCTCACGCGACGCCTCCTCGCGGCGGATGTCGTACTGCTCGAGCTTCTTGTAGAGGTTGCTGCGCGGGGTGTCGATGGCCTGGGCGGTTTGGGTCACGTTCCAGTTGTTCTCCTCGAGCTTGTGGATGAGGAACATCCGCTCGGACACGTCGCGGAACTCGCGCAGGGTCTTGACCGCCAGCACGCCGCTCGACAGCTCCGGGCGCGCTCCGCCGGTGGTGGCGATCACGTCCTCGCGGGTCACCGCCTCGCCGGGGGACAGGATCAGCAGCCGCTCGACCAGGTTCTTGAGCTCGCGCACGTTGCCCTTCCAGGGCAGCGCGCGGAGGTGGGCGAGCGCGTCGGGAGCAAGCTCCTTCGGCCGGCAGTTGTTGGCCTCGGCGTAGCGGCGGGTGAAGTATTCGACCAGCAGCGGCAGGTCCTCGAGGTGCTCGCGCAGCGCCGGCGTGCGGACCGGGATGACGTTGAGGCGGTAGTAGAGGTCCTCGCGGAAGCGCCCGGCGGCGATCTCGTCCTCCAGGTTGCGGTTGGTGGCGGCGACCACGCGCACGTCCACCTGCACGGTGCGCTCGGCGCCCACCGGCTCGACCTCGCCGTTCTGCAGCACGCGCAGGACCTTGGCCTGGGTGCGCGCCGACATGTCGCCGATCTCGTCGAGGAAGATGGTGCCGCCGTCGGCCGCCACGAACTTGCCCGTCTGCTTGCGCACGGCGCCGGTGAAGCTCCCCTTCTCGTGGCCGAAGAGCTCGGACTCGATGAGCTCCTCGGGGATGGCGGCGCAGTTGACCTGGACCAGGGGCCGGTCGCGGCGGGCGGAGGCGCGATGGATGGCGCGCGCCGCCAGTTCCTTGCCGGTGCCGCTCTCGCCGGTGATGAGGACGGTGGCGTTGGTGGGCGCGGCCTTGTCGATGGTCTCGCGGAGCTTGCGCATCGCCACCGCCGAGCCGATCAGGGTCTCGGGCTCGACGCCGAGGGAACGGTTCTCGGCGCGCAGGCGGGCGTTCTCGACGGCGTTGCGCAGCGACACCAGGATGCGGTCGCGCTGCAGGGGCTTCTCGAAGAAGTCGTAGGCTCCCAGGCGGGTGGCCTCGACGGCGGTGGCGACGTCGGCGTGGCCGCTCACCACCAGGACGGGCACGTCGTAGCCGCGCTCGCGCATCGCGCGCAGGACCTCGATGCCGTCCATCTCGGGCATCTTGACGTCGAGCAGCACGGCGTCGGGCATGCGGTCGGCGACGCGCGCCAGCGCCTGCGCGCCGCCGCCGGCCTCCTCGACGCGGTACCCCTCGTACTCGAGGATCATGCGCAGGCTGTCGCGGATCGCGGACTCGTCGTCCACGATGAGCACGGAAGCGCGGTAGCTGTCGCTGTTCTTGGGCATCGGGGGGAAGTCTACAGGACGCGCTGGGCGAGGCGGCAAAGGAAAGGGCGGCCCGGTTTCCCGGACCGCCCCTCGTATATGGCGAAGCGATGGCCAGTCAGTCGTGCCAGAAGGCGCCTACGGCACCTGGACCACCGCGAAGAAGGGGGGAAGCGACTGTCCTTGTCTGCCGAAGCGAAGGGTGTACAGCCGCAGGAACGACTTGGACTTGGCGGCGCCCACGGCGCGCTCGAACTCGGCGACGTTGTGGACCGGCTGGCCGTTGACCTCGCTGACGATGCTGCCGGGGCGGACGGCCTGGTCGTAGAGGGGGCTGGTGGCCGCGACGCCGGTGACCAGGACGCCGCTGACGTTGTTCGGCAGGCTGTAGCTCGAGCGGACGCCCTGGCTGAGGTCCTCGTACTGCAGGCCGAGCCAGTTGATGCCGCTGTTGCCGTCCTGCCGCTGGTCGTTGCTCGCCTGCTGGTTCAGGCCGGGACGCTCGCCGAGGCTGACGTTGCGGTCGAGGGTCTTGCCGTTGCGCAGCAGGGTCAGGGTGACGCTCGCGTGGGGGCCCTTGGCCGAGACGTAGTCGATCAGGTCGCGGGTGGTCTTGATGTGGCGGCCGTCGACGGCGGTGATGATGTCGCCGTGCTCGACGCCGGCCTTGGCGGCCGGGGTGTTCGCGACCACCTCGCCCACCAGCGCGCCGTCCGTCGAGGCGAGGCCGAAGGCCTGGGCGTGCGGCCAGTCGAGGTTCTGGATGTTGATGCCGAGATAGCCGCGGCTGACCTTCCCCTTCTCGCGCAGCTGCGGCAGGATCTCCTTGAGGGTGTTGACCGGCACGGCGAAGCCGATGTTCTCGGCGCCGTAGTTGATGGCGCTGGCGATGCCCACCACCCTGCCCTGCAGGTTGACCAGGGGGCCGCCGGAGTTGCCGAAGTTGATGGCGGCGTCGGTCTGCAGGAAGTTCTCGAACGAGATGTCGTTGATGCCGAGCGCGCGGCCCTTGGCGCTGATCACGCCGGTGGTCACGGTCTTGTTCAGGTTGAGCGGGTTGCCGACCACCATCACCCAGTCGCCGACCCGGGCGCGGTCGCTGTCGCCGAGCTCGAGGTACTTGAGGCTGCCGCCGGCGTTGATCTTGAGCAGCGCCAGGTCGGTCGCCGCGTCGGCGCCCTTGACCTGCGCGGTGTAGTCGCGGTCGCCGAGATGGACCTTGACTTCCGAGGCGCCTTCGATGACGTGATTGTTGGTGACGATCAGGCCGTCGGGAGAGATGACGAAGCCGCTACCGCCGGCTTCCGAACGATAGTCCTCGTTCTGCTGCTGCGGGGTGCCGTCCTCGTCGGATCCGCCAGGCCCGCCGGGCCCGCCAGGCCCTCCAGGTCCGCCCTGGCCGCGGTCACCGCGGCCGCGCGGGCCGAAGAAGAACTCGAACGGATCGACGCCCGGTCCCCCTAGGCCCCGGCGCCCGCGGCCGCGCTGCGCTTTCTCGATCGTCGAGGCTTGGATGGAGACGATGGCCGGGTCCACGGCCTCCGCCAGATCGGCGAAGCTGGGCAGGCCACGCGTGGTGACCGCGGCGGTGGATTCGGCGGCTTTGCTGGCGGAGAGCGAGGCATCCGTGGTCTGCGTCATCCCCGGCATCGTCATCCCCAACCCCCCTGCCAGGACCATTCCAAAGACAACCGCTCCCAAGACCAGCAAGAAGGTCGATACTTGGCGACTGCGGGTTGTGATCATGAGTGCTGCGACTCCTTTCATATTGCGTCGACACCCTCTACAAGCAAGGGACTTGCCAGGATTATTTCCGAGGAGAACCGAGGGTCCGGCGGCCCGTCCTACGCCAGAATGGCATCCACTCCAGGCGGCCATCCGCCGTCCTCGCCCGCCCGCCGGAAGGGGCACCATCCGCCGGTCCGCCAGCAACTTGCGGCAATGGCATGGTTGGCCTATAATCCTCTGCGGGAGCTTGTCCCGATCCCAGCAGGACCTTCGTTCAGGGCCGTAAGGGATCGGTACGAAGTGGGCCTCATGCCCACTTTTTTTGTTGGGGGAAGGTTCGGAAGACACTCGATGCGCACCCGGAAGTCCACCGCCGCCGCCGCGGCAAGCCACCCCGGCGATCATGGCGCTCGTCGCGCTCGCCCCGACCGTCGCGATCGCGCCGCCGAGCCCCGGCCGGACCGCTCGCCGGCCCGGGCGACCCGGGAGCCCCGGGAGGCATCAGCGAGCGTCACGCGGTGGACCCTCTCGCCCGAGATCGAGGCGGAGATCGCCGAGATCGCGGCCGCCCGCGGCTGCGAGCTGATCCATGCCGAGTGGAAGGGCGGCGTGCTGCGCCTCGTCCTGGATCGTCCGCCGGCCCCGCCGGTCGAGACCGCGCCGGCGACGGCCGCCGCGCTGCCGCCAGCCGCCGCGCCGGCCGACACCGCGCCGGTCCCCGAGGTTGCCGGGGTCTCGCTCGGCGACTGCGAGCAGGTGGCCAAGCAGGCGTCGGCGCTGCTCGACGTGCTCGATTTCGGCAACGGCCGCTACCTCCTCGAGGTCTCCTCGCCGGGCCTGGACCGGCAGCTCTACCGGCCGAGCGACTACCGGCGCTTCCTCGGCCGGCTGGCGCGGATCACGTATCATGAGGCCTCCCCCGCCGAGGCCGGCGCCCCGCGCCGCCGCACCGTGGTGGCGCGCCTCGCGGAGCTCCGTCCACTGTCCGGCGTGGCCGGCGCCTCCGGCGCCGGCGAGGTGACCCTGGTCGACGACCGGACCGGCGAGCGGCTGACGTTGCGGCTCGAGGACATCCGGACGGCCAAGCTGGAGGTCGAGCTGTAACGCGGCGGCCGCCGGCCGGGCGCCAGGAAGCAGGAACCAGGAAGCAGGGACAGAAGCAGGGACAGGACAAGGAAGAAGAAAGAAGAACGCACTCATGCCCCAGGCACAGACTTCCGAGCTGAATCTGAACGAGATCTTGCGCCAGGTCGCGCGCGAGAAGGACATCGATCTCGAGCGCTGGATCGCGGCGCTCGAGGATGCCATGGCCTCCGCGGCCAAGAAGCAGCACCGCATCAAGGAGCCGGTGCGCTCGCGCCTCGACCGCGACACCGGCAGGTTCGAAGCCTTCATCGTCAAGAAGGTGGTGAGCGAGGTCGAGGACCCGCTCGCCGAATGGACCGTCGAGGAGGCCCAGGACCACAAGACCGGCGCCCAGGTGGGCGACGAGATCCACCTCCCGATCCCGACCGACGGCCTCGGCCGCATCGCCGCCCAGTCCGCGAAGCAGGTGCTCTACCAGCGGGTGCGCGAGGCCGAGCGCGAGAACATCTACAACGAGTACATCGACCGCGTCGGCGAGGTGCTCAACGGCACCGTCAAGCGCTTCGAGCGCGGCGACATCGTCGTCGACCTCGGGCGCACCGAGGCGGTGGTGCCGCGCTCCGAGCAGGCGCGCCACGAGCGCTACAGCCAGGGCGAGCGCATCCGCGCCGTCATCGTCGAGGTCCACAAGCAGCCGAAGGGGCCGCAGATCGTGCTCTCGCGCACCGACCCGCGCCTGCTGGTGAAGCTGTTCGAGACCGAGGTGCCCGAGATCTACGACGGCACGGTGGTGATCAAGAACGCGGTGCGCGCTCCCGGCGAGCGGGCCAAGGTGGCGGTCTACAGCCGCGAGCGCGACGTCGACCCGGTCGGGGCTTGCGTCGGCATGAAGGGCTCGCGGGTGCAGTCGATCATCCGCGAGCTGCGCGGCGAGAAGATCGACATCATCGAGTACAGCGACGACCTGGTGACCTTCGCCCAGAGCGCCCTCGCGCCGGCCAAGATCACCCGCGTCTCGGTTACCCACCAGGGCGAGGTGCCCCACCTCGACGTCATCGTCGAGGACGAGCAGCTGTCGCTCGCCATCGGCAAGCGCGGCCAGAACGTCCGCCTGGCCTCGGAGCTGATCGGCGCCCGCATCGACATCAAGAGCGAGAGCGACGTCAAGGACGAGGTGGCCGATGCGCTGGCGCGGATGCTCCAGACCGCCATCGGCCCGGCCGTCGCGCCCGTCGCGGACCTCGGCGAGGCGCCTGGGGTCACCCCCGAGCTGCGCGCCACCCTCGAGGCCGCCGGCCTGGGCACCGCCGAGAGGCTGCACGAGCGCGGCCTCGAAGGCGTCGCGCTCCTCGAGCTGCCCGGGATCGACGAGGAGCTGGCCGCCGGCCTGGTCGCGTGGGCAGGCGAGCAGGTCGCCCTGGCCGCCGCTGCCGCCGCCGCGGCGGCGGAGCAGAGCGCCGCCGGCCGCTCCGACATCGGCGTCACCTTCCGCAAGCCCGAGCCCACGTCGTCGATGGGGGACGAGGACTTCATGGCCGCCCTGTCGCGCGCCTTCCAGGAGAGCGAGGCGCAGCGCGCCACCCGCGACGCCGGGGTGGCCGCCGCCGAGGCGGAAGCGTCGGCCGCGGCGGCGGCCGCCGACCGCGAGGCGCGAGCGGCCGAGGAAGGCCCGGAGGACGCGGAGAACCCGGAGGACCCGGAGGACAGCGAAAGCCCCGCGGCCGTGGCTGACGCCGCGCCGGACGGCGCTGCGACGGGCGAGGCGATCGGGGAGAGCGAGAAGTAGCGCGCCGGCGGCAGGTTCGGAAGAGGATGCGCGGCCGCCAGGGTTGACGAGGTTTCGAGAGGAGCTGCCAGGGATATGGGAAAAGTTCGCGTCCAGGATCTCGCCCGGATGATGGGGATCGCCAACCAGGACCTCGTCTTCAAGCTGAAGTCGATCGGTGTCCGCGTCGAAGGCGATGACGCGCACATCGACACCGACATCATCTCGGCGATCCTCCAGGGCAAGAAGCTGCCGCACCCGCGCGAGGTCATCCTGCGCGACGAGCCGGCCGCCCCGGAATCGCCGGCGTCGGCGCGCCGCCGCGTGCCGGTCGCCCCGCCGGTGCGCCGCCCGCCCGCCAACCCGCTGCGCCCCAACCGGCCGCGTACGTTGATCCAGAAGGTGGAGCCGCGCATCCAGACGCTGCCGGCCAGCGAGCGCCCGGCGTACCTGGGTGCCCCGGGCGGCCCCTACCCGGGAGCCCCCGGGGGCGTGGGAGCGCCCCTCGCCGGCGGCTTCGCCGCCCACGCTCCGGGCGTGGGGCTTGGCGGCGCCCCTGGCCTGACCCATGCGGGCGCCTCCGGCGCGGCGGCGTCGCACGCGCACGACTCCCATGCCGCGCACGCCGCCGGCGATGCCGCCGCGCATGCCGCGCATGCGCCGCAGCCTGGACACCCCGCGGGCATCGGGCACGCCGCTCCCGGCACCCATGCCGCGGGCGCACCGGCGCGCTCGGGCATCCCCGGCCATTACCCCGCGGCCTCCCCCGGCCACGGTCCCGCGCCCACCCGCCCGCTGGGCGGCGCCCACGCGCCGTCCGGCTTCGGCGGCGCCGAGCACGGCACCTCGCGGTCCGCTTACTCCGCCGGCGGGGCTGGCGCGGCGGGAGCCGCCGCGGCCGGCCGGCCGTCCTCGCTGTCGCCGCTCGGCGCCCGCCCGGCCGGCGGTCCCGGGCACGCCGCCGCAGCCCGCCCGGCTCCCGCCGGCGCCGACGACGCCGCCCGCCGGCGCGGCGAGCGCGTCATCGAGGCGCCGCCCAAGCAGGACAAGAACAAGAAGAAGCCCGGCAAGGGCGTCAAGAAGCCCGGCCTGCGCTCCGCCGAGGAAGAGGACCTCAGCGCCTACAAGGGCACCATCGAGGACGAGGACATCGAGAGCGTCGAGGAGGCCGCCGACGGCACCGGCGGCCGCCGCCGCCGCCGCGCCCAGCGCAAGGAGGACGAGGGCGGCAAGATCCTCACCTTCAAGAAGGCGCCGCCCCAGGGCACGGTGATGATCGGCGAGGGCATGACCCTGCGCGAGTTCGCCGAGAAGCTGGGGGTCAAGGCGCGCGACCTGATCAAGGCGCTCTTCGACCGCGGCATCCTCGCCAACATCAACCAGGTGATCGAGCCGGAGCTGGCGCAGCAGCTGGCCAAGGACCTCGGCGTCGACACCATGGTGGTGTCGTTCGAGGAGGAGGTGCAGCTCAACGAGGAGCTCGCCGGCAGCCAGCGCGTCCAACGCGGTCAGAGCCCCGAGGGAGAGACGGGAGCGGCGGCCGCGGCCGTCGAGGGCAGGATGCCGCGCGCGCCGGTGGTGACCATCATGGGCCACGTCGACCACGGCAAGACCTCGCTGCTCGACTCGATCCGCTCGACGAAGGTCGCCGAGAGCGAGTTCGGCGGCATCACCCAGCACATCGGTGCCTACCACGTCGACGTCAACGGCCGCCAGGTGGTCTTCCTCGACACCCCCGGCCACGAGGCGTTCACCATGATGCGCGCCCGCGGCGCCCGGGTGACCGACATCGTCGTGCTGGTGGTGGCGGCGGACGACGGCGTCATGCCGCAGACCGTCGAGGCGATCGACCACGCCCGCGCCGCGCGCGTGCCGATCGTCGTGGCGATCAACAAGATCGACAAGCCGAACGCCAACCCGGACCGGGTCAAGCGCGAGCTCTCCGAGCGCGGCCTGATGGCCGAGGACTGGGGCGGCGACACCGTCATGGTGCAGGTCTCGGCGCTCAAGAAGCAGGGCATCCAGGAGCTGCTCGAGATGATCCTGCTCACCGCCGACATCCTCGAGCTCAAGGCCAGCCCGGACATCCAGGCGCAAGGCGCGGTGCTCGAGGCGCGCAAGGAGGTCGGGCGCGGCATCGTCGCCACCGTGCTGGTGCAGAACGGCACGCTCGAGGTCGGCGACGTGTTCGTCTCCGGCGCCACCTGGGGCCGCGTCCGCTCGATGAGCGACGACCGCGGCCGGCGCGCCCAGAAGGCCGGTCCCTCGACGCCGGTGGAGGTCACCGGCTTCAACGACCTGCCCGACGCCGGCGACCTGCTGCAGGTGGTCGACGACGAATCGCGGGCGCGCGGGATCGCCGAGTACCGGGCGCAGGAGGTGCGCAGCCGCGACCTCAACCCGACCCAGGGCCGGCTGTCGCTCGAGCAGCTCTTCAACCGCATCCAGGAGGGGGACGTCAAGGAGCTGCCGGTGGTGCTCAAGGCCGACGTCCAGGGCTCGGTCGAGGTGCTGCGCGACGCCCTCTCGAAGGTCTCGACCGACAAGGTCAAGCTGATGGTCATCCACGCCGGCGTCGGCGCCATCTCGACCAACGACGTGCTGCTCGCGTCGGCCTCCCGGGCGGTGATCGTCGGCTTCAACGTCCGCCCGGAGCGCAGCGCCACCGAGCTCGCCGAGAAGGAGCAGGTCGACGTCCGGCTGCACACCGTCATCTACGAGCTGCTCGACGAGCTGCGCAAGGCGATGACCGGTCTGCTCGAGCCCACCTTCCGCGAGGTCGCGACCGGCCGCGCCGAGGTCCGCGACACCTTCAAGGTGCCGAAGGTGGGGACGGTGGCCGGCTGCCACGTGGTCGAGGGGCTCATCCCGCGCCACGCCGCGGTGCGGCTGGTGCGGGACAACCGGGTGATCTACGAGGGCAAGATCGCGTCGCTGCGGCGCTTCAAGGACGACGTCTCCGAGGTGCGCGCGGGCTTCGACTGCGGCATCGGTCTCGATCGCTTCCAGGACGTCAAGCCGGGCGATTTCATCGAGGCACATGTGCGGGAAGAGGTGGCACCGGTACTCTGAGGCCACCTCCTTCTTCTTCTGCTTCGGCACGCCCGCTCCGGCACGCCCAGGCTCGCACAAGCTGCTGCGTAGACGCGCGGACATCGCAGAGACACGGCCGCGCCGCCGCGCGGGGAACCGTTGCCCGCGGGTGGAAGGCTTCTTGGGTTCCCTCTTCGAGATCGTTCCCCGAAATAGCCCATGATCGTCGGCATCGTCACCTGCGAGCTGCACCTGCCGGAGAGTCGCAGTCTCAAGGACAAGCGGCGGGTGGTGAAGTCGCTGGTCGACCGGATCTTCCAGCGCTACCGGGTGTCGATCGCCGAGACCGGGTACCAGGAGCTGCACCAGCGGGCGGAGATGTCGATCGCCGTGGTGACGCAGAAGGAAGCGGAGCTCAACAAGTTGCTCGAGCACATCCGAGACCTGCTGGACAGCCAGCCGGAGGTCTACCTGACGCGCTGGGAGCCGCAGCTGCTCGAGGCCCAGCCATGAGCCGCCGCACGCACCGGGTGGGAGACCTGCTGCGCGCCGAGCTCGCCGACCTGGTGCGCCGCGAGGTGCACGACCCGCGGGTCACCCAGGCCAGCCTGGTGGGCTTCGTCGAGATCGACGTCTCCCCCGACCTGCGCCAGGCCGTGATCAAGGTCTCCGCCCTGGGCAGCGAGGAAGAGCGCCAGGGGACCGTCGCCGCGCTCCAGCACGCCCGCGGCTTTCTGCGCACCGAGCTCGCCCGCCGCCTGCGGCTGCGGGTGACCCCGGAGCTGCACTTCGAGCTCGACCGCGGCGCCGAGCACAGCCAGACCATCGCCGACCTCTTGGAGAGCCTCCATGCCCGCGACGAAAGCTCCTGAAGACCTGCTGCGCAAGATCCGGCAGGGCAACCGCTTCCTGCTCACCAGCCACGTCAACCCGGACGGCGACGCCATCGGCTCGGAGCTCGGTCTGGCGCGGCTGCTGCGCCGCCTCGGCAAGGGCGCCGTGGTGTGGAACCTCGACCCGATCCCGGCGATCTACCGGCCGCTCCCCGGGAGCGACCGCGTGCACAGCGGCGCCGAGCCGCCGGCCGGCTTCCCGGAGAAGTTCGACAGCATCGTGGTGCTCGAGTGCCCGAGCCCCGACCGCACCGGCCTCGAGGAGCACCTGACCTCGCTGCCGGTGATCAACATCGACCACCACCTGGGCAACCAGCACTACGGCGCGGTCAACTGGGTGGACTCGGCGGCGCCGGCGGTCGGCGAGATGGTCTTCCGCCTGGCGCAGGCGCTCAAGGTGGCGCTCGAGCCGGAGATCGCCAGCTGCCTCTATCTCACCCTGGTCACCGACACCGGCGGCTTCCGCTTCTCCAACGCCACGCCGGCGGCCTTCGAGGCGGCCGCCGCCCTGGTGCGTGAGGGCGCCCACCCCGAGCAGGTGGCGCAGTGGCTCTACGAGAGCCAGCCGGCGGCGGTCGTGCGGCTGCTCGGCGAGATGCTGCGGACGCTCGCGCTGCACCACGGCGGCCGCATCGCCACCGTGCGGCTCGAACCGGAGATGTTCGCGCGCGCCGGCGCCGCGGCCGGCGACTCGGAGGGGCTGATCGACCATCCCCGCTCGATCGCCGGTGTCGATGCCGTCGCGCTCGTCCGCCGCCGCGAGGACGGCTCCTACAAGGTCTCGCTGCGCAGCCGCGGCGAGGTCGACGTCGAGAAGATCGCCCGCCACCACGGCGGCGGCGGGCATCGCAACGCGGCCGGGTACGCGCTCGAAGCGGGGGGGGCGGGGAGCAGTGCAGAGGTGGAGCGCGCGGTGGTCTCCGAAGTCGCCTCGGCGCTGCCTATGGCCGATACCTCCACGGCGGCTCCGGAAGGCGCTACGGGGATGGAGACTGCGGGAACTCCGGCGCACCCAGTTTCCGTGGAAGCGGGAGCCGAAGCGGGCGACCTCGGCGTCGCACAGGCGACAGCCAGCCGTGCCGAGTCCGCAGACGAATCGGCGGCAGCCACCGGCTCGGGGGCGGCCTCGGGAGCCGCCACCGGCTCGGGGGCCACCTCGGCGGCAGCCACCACCGCGGCGACCGGTGCGGAACACGCTTCGGCGGCCGCCACCGGCAAGGCCACCGCCGCGGCCGGCGCTGGAAAACCGGCCGGATGAAAGACGGACTGCTGCTGATCGACAAGGAGGCCGGGCTGACGTCGCACGACGTGGTGCAGCGGGTGCGGCGCCTGCTGGCGCAGAAGCGGATCGGCCACTGCGGCACGCTCGACCCGGATGCCACCGGGCTGCTGCTGCTGACGCTGGGAACGGCCACGCGCCTGACGCGGTTCCTGATCCGCGCGCCGAAGGTCTACCATGGGGTGATCCGCTTCGGCGTGGTCACCGACACCTACGACGCCTCCGGGAAGGTGCTGAGCGAGGCGCCGGCCGCCGCGGTCGAGCGCCTCACCGGCGAGGAGGTCGCGCGCGCCATGCACGGCTTCGCCGGCGCCATCGAGCAGCAGGCGCCGGCGTACTCGGCGAAGAAAGTGCATGGGGTCAAGCTCTACGAGCTGGCGCGGCGCGGCGAGGAGGTGCCGGTCGAGGCCAAGGAGGTCACGATCTACGAGTTCGAGCCGGCGGGTGAGCTCGCCGGCGGCCGCCTGCCCTTCCGCCTGTCCTGCTCGTCGGGCACCTACGCGCGGGCGCTGGCCCACGACCTGGGCGCGCGGCTGGGGGTGGGCGCCCACCTCGCGGAGCTGCGGCGCATCCAGATCGGCTCGTTCCACGTCGACGCGGCGCTGACGCTGGCGGCGCTGGCGGCGGTGGTCGAGGCCGGGACGCCTCCCGGCAGGGCCTGGCTGCCCTTCGACGAGATCCCGCTCCCCTTCGACGAGGTGACCACCGATCCCCAGCAGGAGCTGCGCATCAGCCACGGCCAGACGGTGCTGGTGCGGGAGCTGGCCGGGGGCGAGGGCGACTGGGTCAAGCTGGTGAACCGCCGGCGGCAGTTCATCGCCATCGGCACAGTGGTCGAGAAGATCGGCAGCGCGGGCGTCGGGATCGTGCAACCGAAGGTGGTCTTCAAATGAGCCAGGCGAGCCGGTGAGCCCGAGCCCCGGCCATAAGCGCCGGGTTATGCTACACTTACGCGGTGAACATACGAGAGGAAAGGAGTTTGAGCTTTGGCGCAAAGCACAGAAATGAAGCAGCGGGTCATCCAGGAGTACCGGCTGCACGAGAGCGACAGCGGGTCTCCTGAGGTGCAGGTGGCGCTGCTCACCAACCGGATCACGGAGCTGACGGACCACTTCAAGACCCATATCAAGGACCACCATAGCCGCCGCGGCCTGCTCAAGCTGGTCGGGCGCCGGCGCCGCCTGCTCGATTACCTCAAAGGGCAGGACGTCGAGCGTTACCGCGCGACGATCGAGCGCCTCGGGATTCGCAAGTAACGATTCACCCGCTCCGGCTGGTCCGGGCCGGCGCCGATCGGCGCCGACTGGCACAGACTGCCGCTGCTGCCGCTGATTGACACCGAGCGATCCCGCCGGCTGCGGAAGAACCCGCCGGCCGGTCGCTCCCGCCCGCCCCGAGCTCCGGGCGGCCGCCTCGATTCCGTCTCACCCGAAGGCCCAGGCTCGAGCCAGCCTGTTGCGCGTGGGTGGGCCGGGACCAACCGCGGCCATCAACCCTTCTCTGCCCGGTAGCCGGCGACCGTAGGCAAGGCGAAGACGACAGACAAGACAACGAGAACGAGAGAAAAGAGAACAGACCCTATGAGGCAATCCAGAACGATCCCCATCGGGGACACCCAGCTGATCATCGAGACCGGGTACCTGGCCAAGCAGGCCCACGGCTCGTGCACGGTGAGGCTCGGCGACACGGTGGTGCTGGCGACGGCGTGCATGGAGAACAAGGCCGGCGTCGAGCGCGACTTCCTGCCGCTCACCGTCGACTACCGCGAGTACACCGCGGCCGCCGGGCGCATCCCGGGCGGCTTCTTCAAGCGCGAGGGGCGGCCGACCGAGAAAGAGATCATCACCTCGCGGCTGATCGACCGGCCGCTGCGGCCGCTCTTCCCCGAGGGCTACTTCACCGAGACGCAGATCATCGGCTTCTGCCTGTCGGCCGACGGCGAGAACGACCCCGACATCCTGGCCATCAACGGCGCCTCGACGGCGCTGGTGCTGTCGGAGATCCCCTTCTACCACCCGGTGGGCGCAGTGCGGGTAGGCCTGATCAACGGCGAGATCATCCTGAACCCGGTCAACAGCCAGCGCGACGTCTCCGACCTCGACCTGGTGGTGGTGGGCACCGAGGAAGCGGTGGCGATGGTCGAGGCCGGCGCCAACCAGGTCTCGGAAGAGGTGCTCCTCGACTGCATCTTCAAGGCCCACACCGAGATCCAGAAGATCATCAAGGCGCAGCACGACCTCTATCGCCAGAGCGGCAAGCAGAAGCCGGTCTGGACGGTGCCGGAGGCCTACCCCCAGGAGCTCTATACCCAGGTCCACACCGATCTTCACGACCGGCTCGAGGCGGCGCTGTTCCGCAAGGGCAAGTTCGAGCGCAAGGACGCGGCCGCCACGGTCACCAAGCCCTACGTGGAGGCGATCCCGGAGGAGGATGCGAAGCGCCGCGGCCAGGTGAAGAAGATCCTCAGCCGCCTCGAGGAGGAGATCCTGCGCGAGGTGGTGCTCGAGAAGCGCACGCGGTTCGACGACCGCCACCTCGACGAGATCCGGCCGATCGCGGTCGAGGTCGGCCTGCTGCCCCGCACCCACGGCTCCGCTCTCTTCACCCGCGGCGAGACCCAGGCGCTGGTGACCGCCACCCTGGGCACCAGCCGCGACGCCCAGGTGATCGAGGAGTACGAGGGAGAGAGCGTGCAGAAGTTCCTGCTGCACTACAACTTCCCGCCCTTCTCCGTCGGCGAGGTGAAGTTCCTGCGCGGCCCCGGCCGGCGCGAGATCGGCCACGGCGTGCTGGCGCGGCGTGCGCTGTTGCCGGTGCTGCCGCACGAGGACGACTTCCCCTACACCATGCGCGTCGTCTCCGACATCCTGGAATCGAACGGCTCGTCCTCGATGGCCACGGTCTGCGGCGGCTCGCTCGCCCTCTTCGACGCCGGCGTGCCGATGCTGGCGCCGGTCGCCGGCGTGGCGATGGGGCTGATCAAGGGCGACACCAGCTTCGCCGTGCTCTCGGACATCGCCGGCCAGGAGGACCATTACGGCGACATGGACTTCAAGGTCGCCGGCACCCGCAGCGGCGTCACCGCGCTGCAGATGGACATCAAGATCACCGGCGTCACCCGGGAGATCATGGAGCAGGCGCTGGGCCAGGCGCGGGCGGGGCGGCTGCACATCCTCGACGTGATGGAGCGCTCGATCGCCGCGCCGCGCGGCGAGATGTCGCGCTACGCGCCGCGCCTCTACACCCTGGTCATCGCCAAGGAGAAGATCCGCGACGTCATCGGACCCGGCGGCAAGACCATCCGCTCGATCATCGAGGAGACCGGCTGCCAGATCGAGATCGGCGACGACGGCAAGGTGGTCATCGCCTCGCCCGACGAGCCGGCGGCGCGGCGCGCCATCCAGATGATCGAGCGCCTGACCGAGGTGCCCGAGGTCGGCAAGGTTTACACCGGCACGGTGCGGCGGGTCGAGGCCTACGGGGCTTTCGTCGAGATCATGCCCGGCACCGACGGCCTGGTGCACATCAGCGAGCTCGCCCCCTACCGGGTGCGCGAGGTCTCCGACATCGTCAAGGAAGGCGACGAGATGACCGTCAAGGTCATCAACATCGACGAGGGCGGCAAGGTCCGCCTGTCGCGCAAGGCCGTGATCATGGAGGCCCCCGACTACGATCCCGCCCTCTATGAAGGCATGGGAGAGCCGGTCCCGGTCGGCGGCGGCGGCGAGCGCGAGCGCGACCGCGACTTCGGCGGCCGAGGAGGCCGAGGAGGCCGCGAGGGCGGCGGCGGCCGGGGAGGCTTCCGCGGCGGCCGCGGCGGCGGCCGAGGCCCCGGCGGGCGCAGCTAGCCGCACTCCGTCCTTTCCACAGCTTCACAGCCACACCCACCATCCAGGGGAGCCGCGGTCCGGGCTCCCCTTTTCCGTTTTTCGCCAGAGGAAGTTCCTGACCCGGCCCGATGACAACTCTCTCGGGAGAATTTTATGTGGCCTCCTGCCACACAGCCCGACGGAGAACTCGGATGCTAGACTCCGAAGGGAGAAGCCGCGATGAAAGTTCCCCTCTACGAGCGAGTGGCCCTCACCCGCGACGTTGGTGAGCATGGACTCAAGAAGGGCGACATCGGGATGTTGGTCGACTACGTGAGCCATCCCCAGGGGGGTGAGGAGGGCGTCCTGCTCGAGGTTTTCAATGCCGTCGGCGAGTCCATCGCAGTTGTCGCCGTTCGGGTATCCGAAATCGAGCCGATGAGAGCGGACGAGGTGCTTGCCGTGCGCTCGCTGGCGAGAGCGGGATAGTGGACGCACGATCGAGGGGCGTGACCATGAACCAGGCAGCCGGGGACGGCGGGATCGGGCTGGGCGCGCTGGTCGCGTATCTCGACGAGCTGCTCGAGGCGGGCAAGGGGTCCGACTTCGGACCCAACGGGCTGCAGGTCGAGGGGCGCGAACGGGTGCACAAGCTGGTGACCGGGGTGTCCGCCTGCGTGCAGTTGTTCGCGCGGGCGCGGGCGGCCGGGGCGGACGCGGTGCTGGTGCACCATGGGCTCTTCTGGGAGGGACTGCCGCGCACCCTCACCGGCTTCCGCTACCGGCAGGTGGCCGAGCTGATCCAGGGCGGCATGAGCCTGATCGCCTACCACCTGCCTCTCGACCGCAACCCGGAGGTCGGCAACAACGCCCTGGCGGCGCGCGCCTTCGGGCTCGGCGCGGTGGAGCCGTTCGGCGAGTACGGCGGCATGCCGGTCGGCTGCAAGGGGCGCTTCCCCGAGCCGGTGCCGGCCGCCCGCCTGGTCGAGCTCTGCCGCACGGTCTTCGGCCAGGAGCCGCTCGCCTTCCTCTTCGGCCGCGAGCCGGTCGCCTCCGTCGGCCTGATCAGCGGCGGCGGCCAGCGGGAGGTCTACGAGGCCATCGCCCAGGGCCTCGACGCCTACGTCACCGGCGAGGCCAGCGAGTGGGTGATGAACGTGGCGCGCGACGCCGGCATCCACTACCTCGCCGCCGGCCACCACGCCACCGAGCGCCTCGGCGTGCGCGCCCTGGGCGAGCACCTCGCCCGCCGCTTCGGGCTCGAGGTCGAGTTCGTCGACGTGCCGAACCCGGTTTAGACGAGCCGCCGGCGGCGGCGAGGGTCGCACGTGAGGCATCGGTGGGCGGCGCCGTGGCCATGGCGAAGCCGCGAACCACGAACAGGAGTTGGCCGCGTTGCCTCTACCCTCCAACGCTGCGCGGCGGCGCGCCGGCCAGGTCACGCTCGCGGTCGCGGGCGCGGCGGCCGGCCTTGGCGAACAGGCGGAAGAAGTTCTCGCTGGTCTGGCGGGCCACCGACTCGGGAGTCTCGCCGATGACGGCGGCGAGGTGCTGCGCGACCTCGACCACGTAGGCGGGGCGGTTCGGCTGGCCGCGGTAGGGCACCGGCGCCAGGTAGGGAGTGTCGGTCTCGACCAGGGCCCTCTCGGCGGGCAGGATGCGGAGGACCTCGCGCACGTTGCCGGCCTTGGGGAAGGTGATCATGCCCGACAGGCCGAGGTAGCAGCCGCGCGCCAGCAGCTCTTCGGCCATCGCCAGGCCGCCCGCGAACGAGTGGAAGTCGGCGGCGATCCCGGCGAATGCCACCTCGCGCAGCACTCCCAGCATCGCCTCGTTGCTCTCGCGGTTGTGCACCACCACCGGCAGGCCGAGGTCGAGCGCCAGCCGCCACTGCTCGCGCATCGCCTCGAGCTGCACCGCCCGCGGCGCGTGGTCGTAGTGGAAGTCGAGGCCACACTCCCCCACCGCCACCGCCCGGGGGTCCGCGAGCAGCGCCGCCAGCCTCTGCGCGTCGCCCGCGCGCCAGCTCGCGGCCTCGTGCGGGTGCACGCCGAGGGCGCACCAGACGTCCGGGTGGCGATGGCAGAAAGCGAGGACGTCCTCGGACTCGTCGAGGCGCGTGGCTGGCACTAGGAAGCCGCGCACGCCGCGCCGGCGCGCCGCGTCGAGGGCGCGCTCGCGCTCGTCTGCGGGCAGGCTCTGCAAGTGACAGTGGGAGTCGATCAGGCCGGCCCTGGCCGCTCCCGCGGCGCCCGGGTCGCCGCCGGCGCCGCCCGCCCCCGCACCGACGGCCGTCGCGGGAACGGCCGGACGCCGCCAGCGCGAGACGGATGCCGGGCTCACCGCACCTCGGTCCCCGCGGGCACCGCCTCGGCGGGATGCAGCAGCACCGGTGCCCCATCGCCCGAAGCGGCAAGGACCATGCCCTGCGACTCGACGCCCATCAGGGTGGCCGGCTCGAGGTTGGCGACCACCACCACCTGCTTGCCCGCCAGGTCCTCCGGCCGGTAGGCGAGGGCGATCCCCGCCACCACCGTCCGGGTCTCGTCACCCAGATCGACGGTCAGCTTGAGCAGCTTCTTCGACTTAGGCACCGGCTCGGCGGCGCGCACCGTGCCGATCCGCAGCCGGACCTGCTTGAAACGGTCGATCGAGATGCGGCCGGCCTCGCCATGCAAGTCCACCTCTTCAGCAGCCACGGGCGCAGGGGTGGAAGGCGCGCGGGCACCGGCGCCGGCCGGCACGGAGGGCTCGGGCTCCAGCTTGCGGGCGGCGGGAGGCGTGGGTGGTCCTTGCTTCGCTTCGGCCACGTAGGCCTCCTTGTCGATGCGCGGGAAGATCGGCACCGGCGGCGCCAGCTCGGCGCCGACCGGGGTGCCGCCCCAGGCCATGGCGTCCAGCCGCTGCGGCACCGGCGCGCCGATCGCGCGCAGCACTTTGACCGCGGCGCGCGGCATGACCGGCAGCAGGCCGATGGCGACGATGCGCGTCGCCTCGAGCCCGTTCCACAGCACCCGCGCCAGCCTGGGGCTGGGGCCCTCGGTCTTGATCAGCTTCCAGGGCTCGTGCGCCACCAGGTACTGGTTGGTCTCGGCCAGCAGCCGCCAGAGGCTCTCGAGGGCACGCTGGAAGGCGAGGTCGTCCATGGCCGCCCGGTAGTCGGCGGCGGCCCGCCCCGCCACCTCGATCAGCGGGTTGTCGCCGCAGCTCTGATAGGGGGTGCGGCCGCCGAAGGCGCTGCGCGACAGCGTCACCACCCGGCTCACCGTGTTGCCCAGGTCGTTGGCGAGGTCGTTGTTGTAGCGGTCGATGACCGCCTCGTCGGAGAAGCTGGCGTCCTGGCCGAACGCCATCTCGCGCAGCAGGAAGTAGCGCAGGCTGTCGCCGCCGAAGCGCTCCACGAGCTCGTCGGGCCGCACCACGTTGCCGGCCGACTTCGAGACCTTGCGGCCGTCGCGCTGCCACCAGCCGTGCGCCCAGACGGCGGTCGGCAGCGGCAGCCCCGCCGACATCAGGAACGCCGGCCAGTAGACGGCGTGGAAGCGCAGGATGTCCTTGCCCATCATGTGCAGCCGCACGTCGCCTTCGGCCCAGAAGCGGCGGTAGAGCTCGACGTCCTCGGGACGGTCCGACCCCAGGCCGAGGGCGCTGACGTAGTTGATCAGCGCGTCGAGCCAGACGTAGACCGTCTGCCCCGGCCGGCCGGGGAAGGGGATCCCCCACTCGAGGTTGGCGCGGGAGACCGAGAGGTCGCGCAGGCCGCCGGCGACGAAGGATCGCACCTCGTTGAGCCGGCTCGCGGGATGGACCGGCTGCGGGTGGCTGTCGTACCAGTCGAGCAGCGGCTGCTGGTAGCGCGAGAGGCGGAAGAAGACGTTCTCCTCCGACTTCCACTCGACGGCGGTGCCGTGCACCGGGCAGCGGCGGTCCGGCCCGCCGGGCGTGCCCGCCGGATTGGTCTCGCCGGCCGCTCCGGGGCCGCCCCCCGGCGCGACGGCCAGCTCCTTCTCGGTGTAGAAGGTCTCGCACGGCGAGCAGTACCACCCCTCGTGGACGGCCGCGTAGAGATCGCCGGCGGCGTCGAGGCGGCGGATGATCTCGCGCACCCCGCGCGTGTGGCGCTCCTCGGTGGTGCGCACGAAGTCGTCGTACGAGAAGTCCAGCTTCTCCCGCAGCTCGCGGTAGCGGCCGACCACCCGGTCGGCGAGCTCGAGCGGCGTGATCCCCTCGCGCTTCGCCGCCCGCTCGATGTTCTGGCCGTGCTCGTCGGTCCCGGTCAGGAACCGCACGTCCTCGCCCAGCAGGCGGTGGTAGCGTGCCAGGGCATCGCAGACCGTGGTGGTGAACATGTGCCCGATATGGGGCAGGTCGTTCACGTAGTAGATCGGCGTGGTGATGAAGTAGGTGCGGTTGGGCATGGCGTCTCGAGCCGGTCGCGCAGCGCGCTCGGAAACGTGGATTGTAGCAGCCGGCCAGGTCGGCCCGCGCCGCGCCGTACGGCGCGGCGGTGGGCGCGGTGGGTCGGGCGCTTGCCGGCGGCGTGCCACTAATCTAGTGTGACGCGGTGCTCGAAGTGACCGACGGCCGACCGCTGGGCGGTGGAGCGACCCCATCGCCGCCGCCGATCGATCAGCCCCGTCTGCCGCCGGCGCGGCGGGCGCCGGCGCTCGCGGCTGCCGCCGTGCCGGCACTGCTCGCGGTGCTGCTGTACGGGCGCCACGTGGCCGATGGCTTCGTCGCCGAGGACTTCGGCTATGCGATCTGGGCGCGCAGCGGTCTCGCCACTCTCCTGCGGTTCCTCACCGTCGATTCCAGGCCGCAGATGATCCGGCCGCTGCCCGGCCTGGCCTGGATGCTGGCCACGCTGCCACTCGGCGCGGCGCTGCTCCACTGCCTCTCGGTGTCGCTGCACGCCGTGAACGGACTGCTGGTCGCCGCCATCGTGCGGCGGGCCGGCCCCGGATCGGCGGGGCCTCCGGTGGCCGCAGGCGAGCCAGGCGCAGGGCACCCGCCGGCCGCCGGGGAGCCCGATACGGCATGGACCGCTGCCGCGTTCGCGGCGCTCTTCGTGGTATTTCCGCTGTTCACCGAGCCGGTCATCTGGCTGAGCGCGAGCTTCGATCTCTGGGCCTGCTGCTTCGCGCTGGCGGCGGTCCTGTGCGCGGACGGCGGGGCGGAGAGTGGAGCGCCGGCCGCGAAGGCCGCGTGGGCCGCGCCGGTCGCGGCGGCCGGACTCTTCCTGGCGGCGCTGCTCTGCAAGGAATCCGTGGCCTTCCTGCCGCTGATCCTGCCGCTGCTCGTCCCCTGGCGGCGGGCGCGGCGCGCCGTGGGAGCGATGCTGGCGGTCGCCGCCGTCTACGCTGCCGTCCGCCTGCTGCTGTTCTCGGGCCCCGGGGGCTATCGACGCGGCGCCGGCGGCGCGCTGCTCCTGGCCGCGACGCCGCGGCAGCTGTGGCAGATGGCGCAACGGCTGCCGCAGCGGGTGCTGGTGCCGTTCAAGGAGGCCGCCGCGAGCGGCCTGCCGCCGCTGCTTTGCGCGCTGCTCTCGATCCTGCTGATCGGCGGCTTCCTGGTTGCCGCCATGGCGGCGGGCCGCCCCGGACGCGCGGCGGCGGCGCGATTCCTGGTGCCCGTCGCGGCCCTGCTCCTGGCGGTCGCGCCGGTGGCGCACCTGCTCTGGATCGACGTCGACCAGGAGGGCTCCCGGCTGCTCTATTTCCCGGTCGCCGTCCTCGCCGTCGCTCTCGGCCGCCGCGCTCCCGCGCTGCGGGCGCCCGCCATGGCGCTGGCCGCCGCGCTGGCCTGCTATTGGAGTCTCGCCACGCTGTGGAACGGGCGTGCCTGGACGCGCGCCTCGTGGGAGGTCGAGCACACCCTGGCGGCGATGGCCAGCCTGGCGCCGCGCCTGCCGCCGCGCGCCGCCGTGCTCGTGGCCGGCCACGACAGCTGGCAGGGGGCTTACACCTTGCGCAACGCGTTCCCCGCCGCGCCGCGCTGGCGCGGCCTCCGCCAGGACGTGCGGTGGCTGGCGGGCACTGCCGCGCTGCTCGACGCGCCGGCCGACGAGCTGGGCAGGAGCGCCTTCGAGATCGGCATCGACGATGCGGGCCGGCCCGTCGACTGGACGCCGTGCGAGTTGGCGCTGCTCGCCCCGCCGCGCCGCACGCTGGTCCGGTGGGTCCTGCCCTCCCCGCCGCCGCCGGGCCGCGATCCGGTCAGCCCGGATCTCCCGCTGCCGGGCCCGGCCGCAGACCTGCAGCTGCGCCTGGAGCTGGGCGACGGGCGCCCGCCGCGGCCGACGCCCGGGACCCTGTTCTGGCGGCCGTCGGGGGCGGCGCATTTCAACGCCGACGACGCGGCGGCCTTCGTGCTCTGGCCAAGCTCCGGCGCCGAGATCGTGCTCCGCTTGCATCCCGAGCCGCCGCGGCCGATGCCGGGCCTCAAGCTCTGGCTGCACCTGCCGCCGCCCGCGGTGGAGAACGTGCGCGCCATCCGCGTCGCCGCGGCGCCGGCGGTCTGCTCACCCGGCGCGGCGACGTCGCCCTCCTCTTCTACCCGGGGAGATAGCCTCTAGCAGAGAGGCAAGGGCCCAGCCTCGCCTTCCTCGCTCGACGCCGCCAGCTCTCGCGACGTGAAGCGGTAGTGATTGCCGCAGAAGACGCAGTCGGCCTCGATGGTGCCGTCCTCCTCCGCCAGGTAGTCGCGGTCCTCGGCGGACAGCAGCACCAGGTGGCGTTGCAGGCGCTCGCGGCTGCAACGGCAGCGATAGCGCAGCGGCCCGGTCTCCTTGAGCTCGCGGTCGAGGCCGGCCAGCGCCGCGTCGAGGACGCGCTCGACGCCGCCCTCCTCGAGCAGCCAGCTGACCCCGGGCATCCGCGCCAGGTTGCTCTCGAGGCGCGTCACCACCTCCTCGGGGGCCCCCGGCAGGACCTCCACGATCACGCCGCCCGCCGCCGCCACTCCGGTCTTGCGCCCGAGCACGCCGACCAGAACCGCCGAGCGGCTCTGCTCGCTCTGCTCGAGGTAATGGGCGAGGTCGTCGCCGATCTCGCCGGTGACCAGGCGAACATGGCTGTGATAGCTGCCGCCGTCGCCGAACTCGCGCAGCACCCGCAGGTTGCCGGAGCCCACGGCGTTGCCGACCGCCAGCTTGGTGTTCGGCAAGTCGGGCACCACGACGCGCGGATCGCCGACCGTGCCGCGGATGTTGCCCTCCTCGTCCACCTCGACCAGCACCTGGCGCAGCGGGCCGTCGCCGCGGATGTCGAGCACCAGGCGGCTGGGGGTCTTGGTGGCCAGGCGCAGCAGCATCGACGCGCCGGCGACCGCGCGGCCGAGCGCCGCCGCCGCCACCGGCGTCAGGTCCAGCCGGTCGCGCACCTCGCGCACGATGTCGGTGATGTCCACCGCCACCCAGCGTAGGGCGCCGCGGCCGGCCATCCCGAGCTGCAACCGGCGCTCGGGCGCCACCGCCACCGCGCCGGTCCCGCCGTCCGGCGCGCTCTCGTCCTCATGCTCGTAGGGTCTGTTCATGTCGCTGCTATCGCCGCCATCGCCGCCAGGGCCGCGTGATAGACCTCGCGCCAGGGAACGCCGGCGGCGAGGGCGAGGCGGCGGCAGTCCTCGTACTCGGGCGCCGCGGCGATCGTCTGCCCCCCCAGCCGGCCGCGCTTGATCCGCACCCTGCCGAACGCGGTCTCGACGTCCACGGCGTCGCGCTCCGCCTCGAAGCGCGCCGCCAGGTGATAACGGCAGCCGAGCGATCCGGATTCCAGCAGCAGGATGCCGGCCAGCTCCTCGAGCTGCGGGCGGCGGCAGAGCATGCTCACCAGCGTGCCGGGCCGGCTCTTCTTCATCACCAGGGGAGTGAAGTAGACGTCGAGGGCGCCGGCGGCGAGCAGCCGCTCCATCAGGTACCCGAACCCTTCCCCGGCGAGGTCGTCCACCTCGCACTCGACGACCGCCACCTCCGGCAGCCCCGGCCCCGATCCAGGGCGTTCCGGCGACTCCAGCCGATGACCGCGCAGCAGCCGCAGGGCGTTGGGCTGCATCGGCAGCTGCCGGCGGCCGAGGCCGTAGCCGCTCGTCTCGAGCACCAGCGGAGGCAGCTCGACGAAAGCGTCGACCAGCTCGGCCAGCAGCACGGCGCCGGTCGGGGTGGTCAGCTCGCCATCGCCTCCGCGGCCGCCGTAGACGGGAACGCCCTGCAGCAGCTCAGCGGTCGCCGGCGTGGGCACCGGCAGCTCGCCGTGGTCCGTCCTGACCCGGCCGCTGCCGAGGTTCACCGGCCCGCAGGTCAGGCGCTCCGGCGCCAGGTGCTCGACGGCGGCGGCGGCGCCCACCAGGTCGACGATCGAGTCCACCGCGCCGACCTCGTGAAAATGCACCCGCTCGACCGGCATGCCGTGCGCCTTCGCCTCGGCCTCGCCCAGGCGCGAGAACAGCCGCAGCGCGCGTTCGCGCACCGGCGGCCGCAGCCCGCTCCTCGCGAGCAGGGTGCGGATCTGCGCCAGGTCGCGCTGGCCGCGAGGGTCGTGATCCCCGGCGGGGTCCAGGCCGTGCCGGTGGCCATGACCGCCGGCGGCGTCCTCGCCGTGCCGCCGGGCCTCCCGCTGCGCATGCTCGTGGGCATGCCGGTGGGCGTGCTCCTGGGCGTTCCGGAGCCCGTGCTCCTGGCGGTGTCCATGCTCGTGGAGGTGCTCGCCGGCCCCGGCCTCCTCCGGATCGGGGCCTTCGAGCGGCAGGCCGTCGAGCAGCACGCGGAAGCGGGTGCCGGCGAAGCCGCCGCGCGACGCCTTGCGGCTCTCCACCCCGACGCCCGCCAGGCCCAGGCTGGCCACCGCCTCCGCGACCACTTCGAGCGGCATCCCGAGGTCGAGGCAGGCGCCCAGGAACATGTCCCCGGCGATGCCGCTCGCGCAGTCGAGATGGTAGCTGGCCACGTACTCGAGAGGCTACCATGCGCCTCGCTCGCGCAGCGACACCCAGCGGCCGCTGGCGCCCAGCACCAGGTGATCCACCAGCTCGACGCCGACCACCGCCGCCGCCTCGGCCATGCGCCGCGTGAACATCACGTCCTCGGCGCTCGGGGTGGGATCGCCGCTCGGGTGAGTGTGGAACAGGGCGAACCCCGCGGCGCCCCGTGCCAGGCATTCCTTCAGGATCTCGCGCGGCTCGACCGCGGCGCGGTGCAGCGTGCCGCGGAAGATCTCGCGATCGGCGATCAGGCCGTGCCTGACGTCGAGGAACAGCGCGCCCATGACCTCCTGGTCGCGCTGCTGGTAGCGCAGCACCAGGTAGCGGGCCACCTCGGCCGGCCGGGCCAGCGGTTGGCGCGCCGGCAGCTGCTGGCGGGCCAGCCGCCGGGCGAGCTCGACGGCGGCGAGCAGGGCGGCCGCCTTGGCGTCGCCGAGGCCGAAGCGCCGCAGGCCGGTGACCGGGACGCCCACCAATCCGGCCAGGCCGCCGTGCTCGCGCAGTAGGGTGCCGGCCATCTGCAGGGCCGAGCAGCCGGGGTGCCCGGTGCGCAGCAGCAGCGCCACCAGCTCGGCGTCCGACAGCGCGGCGCCGCCCACCGCCAGCAGCCGCTCCCGAGGCCGCTCGTCCTCGGGCATCTCCCTGATCAGCCAGTCATGCTCCGGCACGATGCGATTGCCTCCGTCAGCGCCGGCAGCGCCGCGCCCGCCGGCGCCGCCAGCCGCAGGTGGGCGAAGCGCGAGAACGGCGTCGGCTCCGGGTTGATCTCGACGACGCAGGCCCCGGCGCGCAGGGCGGTCCCGACGAGGCCCGCCGCCGGATAGACCAGCGCCGAGGTGCCCGCCGCGAGCAGCAGGTCACAGGCGGCCGCCGCCCGCGAGGCGCTCTCGAGGGCGGCCGCGGGGAGGTTCTCGCCGAACCACACCACCGCCGGGCGGAAGCGGCCCGGGCAGCCGGCGGCCCCTCCCCCCGGCGAGCCGCACTCCGGCGGCTCCGCCGGCGAGGCGGCCACCGCCTCCCCCATCGGCCGCCGCCGCCCGCAGGTGTCGCACACCGCTTCCGCCAGGGTGCCGTGCAGGGCCACCAGCCGGCGGCTGCCGGCGCGCTGGTGCAGGTCGTCGACGTTCTGGGTCACCAATAAGAATGACGGGAACAGCGACTCCCAACGCGCAAGAGCATGGTGGGCGGGGTTCGGCGCGGCCGCCGCCGCGGTCGCGTAGCGCGCGGCGTACCAGCGCCAGACCTTGCCCGGGGTGCGGTAGAACGCCTCCGGCGTCGCCAGCTCCTCAGGTCTCTGGTCTTCCCACAGCCCGCCGGCGCCGCGGAACGTGCCGAGCCCGCTCTCCTTCGACACGCCCGCGCCCGTCAGCGCCACCGCCCGCGCCGCTCGCCGCAGCCGCGCCGCCAGCGCGGCGTCCAGCCGGAGCTCCTTCATGTCTCACCTCCGCCGGCCTCGCCGGTCTCGCTCTCCTCACCGGTCTCGCCGGCCCAGCCGGCCCGGCATCGCCCGGGGGCATCGCCTGCCTGGCGATCCGCCCTCGCGAGGATAATGCGAGACGGCCGGCATCCAAGTGTGCTCTAGTTGCGTCGCGCCGCCCCCGATCGCTCGATGCCCTCTCAGCCCACCAACTTCGGCCTCCTCGAGGGGCCGTTCTGCGACTACGACCGAAGCCGCGCCGTGGTGCTGCCGGTGCCGTTCGAGCGCACCACCACCTACGGCAAGGGCACCGCCCACGGCCCGGCGGCCATCGTCCGCGCCTCGCAGGCGATGGAGCTGTACGACGAGGAGCTCGAGGCGGAGCCCTTCGAGCAGGGCATCGCCACCGTGGCGCCGTTCGTGCCCGAGGCTTTCGACATGGCGGCGGCGCTGGCGGAGATCGAGGTCGAGGCGCGCCGCCACCTGGCGCTCGGCAAGTTCCTGGTGGTCCTGGGCGGCGAGCACAGCCTGTCGCTGGCGCCGGCGCGGGCGGCGCGCGCCGTCCACGGCGGCATCGGGGTGGTGCAGTTCGACGCGCACGCCGACCTGCGGGAGGAGTTCGAGGGCACCCCGTACAGCCACGCCAGCGTCATGAAGCGCATCGTCGACGACGGCTTCCCGACCCTGGCGGTCGGCCTGCGCTCGCTCTCGGCGCCGGAGGCCGAGCTGATCCGCCGCCAGCAGCTGCCGGTCCTCTGGGGCTACCAGCTCGACCACGCGGCGGAGGTCTTCGCCCCGGCGCTCGCCACGCTGCCGCAGAAGGTCTACCTGACCTTCGACATCGACTACTTCGATCCCGCGCTGGTGCCGGCCACCGGCACTCCCGAGCCGGGAGGCGGCTGGTGGTACCCGACGCTGGCCCTGCTGCGCGCCCTGTTCAACGCCAAGACCGTGGTCGGCATGGACCTGGTCGAGCTGGCGCCCATCGGCGGCCAACCCGCGAGCGACTTCCTGGCCGCCAAGCTGATCTACAAGTGCCTCGGCTACCTGCAGGAGTCCGAGTCCAACCACGTGCTGCACTGAGCCCGCGGGCGGCGCGGCACATCGTAGTGGGGTATCTACCCATCCCTCGCCCAAGGGAGGCCAGGACAATCCAGGACACGCGTCCGCTTGGTGACCGGCGAGTTGCTGGTTTATAATGTTCTCCAGCATCTTCACGAATCGGCTGCGCGGCGTGACCCGCGGGAAGGGAACCCGGCGAACCATCGTGGTCGGACCCGGGTCGCCAGCTTCCGTGCTCACGGCAGCCAGGAGACGACCGCCATGGCCAGCTGTGGTTACTGTGGCACGACGATCTTGTTCGGCGGTGCGCGGATCGGGGACCAGCGTTTCTGCAGCGCCCGCTGCGCGGAGAACGGCCGGGTGCTGGCCGCGTCTCGGCAAGTGCCCGAGAGCCTGGTGCAGCAGGAGCTCTGGAGGCTTCATCAGGGCAACTGTCCCCGGTGCGGCAGCAACGGCCCGGTGGACGTGCATACCAACTTCAAGGTCTGGTCGGCGCTGGTGCTGACCCGCTGGTCCAGCATCCAGCTGGTCGGGTGCCGCCGCTGCGGCCGGAATGGTCAGCTGGGCGCGATCCTCTTCTGCGCGGTCCTCGGCTGGTGGGGCTTTCCCTGGGGTCTGATCATCACGCCGGTGCAGATCGTGCGCAACCTGACAGCCCTGATGGGCGGTCCGGACCCTCAGAAGCCGAGCGCCCAGCTCGAGAGCCTGGCGCGCATCGGCCTGGTGAAGACCGCGTCCGCCGTCCACTGACGGCGCAAGCGCGCCAGCCGCCACACTTCTGGCAGCGAGCGCCGCGTTGATCCGCGGCCGCTGCCAGAAGCACGCCGACTGCGCGCTCTTCGAGGTCGCCGAGGCCGACGCCGCGCACGCCGTGGTGGAGGTCAAGAAGCGCGGCTGGCCCGCGGTCCGCCGCGTCGCGTGGTCGATCGCGGACGCCGAGCGCGCCGGCCTGATCAAGGAGGACCAGCCCGACTCGCTCTGGCGCCGCTGGCCGCAGGAGATGTGCGTGGCGCGCGCCACCACCCGCGCCGCCTTGATGTACTTCCCCGAGATCACCAGCGGCCTGCTCTCCGAGGAGGACCTGCGGGATATGGGCTCGGCCGCCGCCGCCGCGCCGGCGCCTGCCGCCCTGCCGAAGGCCTCCCGCGCGCCCGGCATGGTGACGCCGCCCTCGCTCTCCGCCCTCGACGCCTTCGCGGCGGCCGGCGCCCCGGCCCCTGCCCCGGCCGGCACCCGCGGCCGGCACGAACCCTCCACGCACGCGCGCGCGGCAAGGAAGCCCCCGAAGCGCGCCGACCCCGGCCGGAACGGCGGCCGCGTGCGCCCCGCCGCCGCCAGTGCCGCCGCCGCGCGCCAGCGCAAGAAGGCCACGGCCGCCGGTCGCAACGGGCGATAGATCGCGAGGGATCGCAAGAGCCGGGGCGGCTGCCAGCGGTAGAGATCAACAACGCCTTCTGCCATCTGCCCAGGGGGACGATGCCGGCGGCCTCGGCGGAGAGGCGCAGCCGGCTTCTTCTTTGCTCTCGAGCCTCGCAACGCATCACCACCTCGAGCACCTGAAGGCAGTCCAGCGTGAGACCGACATCCTCCTGAAGCGGGCCGGCGCGCTTGGCAAGCATCAGGTCCAAGAGACCTCAGGGGCCTACTTGCCTCGGCTGCAGGCGTTTCTCAAGCTGCCCCTCTTTTTCTGAGGGGCATTGTCCATCCAGGTAGTCTGCCGCTTCAAGATTCTGGCTCGGCCCCGCACCCGCGCCCAGCGCAAGTGCGAAGAGCTTGCTTGGATCTTCGCATCTGCATTTGTCAATTTGTATTTTGGCTCTCGGTTATCACATGATTCGCGCACCTCTTCAGGGAGAGAACATGAGCAAGGCGCCGTCTTCCGAGACCCTCGGTAGTCTGATGAAGGCCCTGAGCGGCGGGCTCGCCGTGAAGCCGTCGCGAGGCCGGGGATGGAAGTTCGACGAGTGGTTTCGCTGGCCGCCCGACCTTTTCGCCTTTACTTCCATCTTCTTGAAGATGACCGGGGCATATCGCTTTGCGGTATCTCCACCGTCGCGGGTCCCATGGCCGGGGGCGAACTGGCAGCATGAGGTAGAGACTGCCGCTGAAGAATGGCGGAACTGGATCTGCGGCAAGCGGCGGCGGCTCCCTGGTCTCGTCTCGCGAAACAGGGCGATCCTTCACCGGCACCGCTCCTCGGTGACGATCGAGGAGTTCCGCTCACTGTGCCGAGTCGGAATCAGAAACGATGACGATGAGCGGGTCTGGGAAGTCTGCCGGGCGTTGCTCGAGCTTCACGCAGTCGCCGACGAGGCCTGCCGCGGCGTCGGCCATCCCCGGGGCGTGCACGACGATCCCATCCGCAACAGCATGTTCTACCTCGCCAACATGCTTTTAGAATCTACCGGTTCCCTCTCCCGGCTTGCCACATACAAGGTGACCGTACTGCCCAAGATGCGGACTCCTCAAGTGGGCTTGACCTTGCGCTCGCTATCTCATCACGTGACGGTACATCAGTCGGAGGTCGACGTCGTCTGGCGGACCATGCCTTGGATCAACCGCGATGAAGACACCGTCAACATCATGATCATCCCTTGGCCGCCCATGATGAAATCAACCTGGTTTCAGCCCGAGCACCACTCGGTCAATCGCGAGAGCACCGACCCAGCGCGCTACTTCACCATCAAGAGAACGCGCGATGCGCGGCTGAAGGTCGACAGCTTCGTCGCCATCCTCAACGAGCAGACCGTCGTAAATCGAGTTCACATCCTAGTCTTTCCGGAGCTCGCGCTTTGCAGCGACGAGCTCGGCGAGCTCAAGCATCGCCTGGTGGTCACGCAACGCCGTGATCGCATCCCGATGATTATCACGGGCTTACGGACCGAGACCCCGAACGCGGGCCTGGGACGAAACCAGCTAGTCTTGTCGGTCTTCTTTGCCGGCAAGTGGTACGACTTGCTACAGGACAAACATCACCGCTGGAAGCTCGACGCGCAACAGATCAAGCAATACAGACTGGGTGGCAGCCTTTCGAGCGGTAGAGACTGGTGGGAGGCGATCGAAGTCCCCGAGCGCCGCATCAGTTTCCTGTGCCCCAACGGCTGGCTGACTCTCTGTCCGTTGATCTGCGAGGATCTGGCCCGCCTGGAGCCGGTTTCCGATCTCATCCGAGGCGTCGGCCCGACCCTGCTGATCGCTATCCTCCTCGACGGTCCGCAGCTGAGCGAGCGCTGGCCCGGACGTTACGCCAGCGTTCTCGCTGACGATCCGGGCACAGCCGTGCTTACCTTGAGCTCGCTTGGCATGGTAACTAGCGCGATCCCGAGTACTCTTCCAACTCTCAGTGGCGCCGCCTCGCCTCCGGCCAGCCGCGCCGTCGCGCTCTGGAAAGACGCGCTCACCGGCTGGCGGGAGATCGAGATCCATGACGACGAGGACGCCATGATCCTGACCGTGACCGCCACTTGGAAGGAAGAGTACACGGCCGACGGCCGGGGCGACGGCTGCTCGACGGCCGTTTTTTCATTGGAAGGAGTGCGCTCGGTGAAGGCCCCCGAGACTGATTCACGGAAGAAGCCGCAGAGCACACCCGACGCACACATCAGTCAGCCCATCGACTTGCGAGAGCTTTCAACCTTCACCCACTTGGTGGACGCCGTTGTCGGCGTCGATGGCGAGGTCGCGGATCGCTTGCGGCTGTGGGCGCTCGGCCGTTACAGCCCTGGAGATTGGCTGGATCTCAACTTCCAACCGAAGCATTCGATCTTGCAGGCGGTCAGCGAGGCGATGAACCGCAATTACGGGGAGCTGTCGAGGGAGGACGAGAGGGAGAAGCGGCACGAGTTTGAAGGCCTGATCACCGCACTGGTCGGCCTCGTCAAGCAAGTCAATGTCGAGCGATACCTCCACGACGAGATGACCTACCTGGAACGTCTTGCCGAACACGCCGGCAAGTCCCTCCGGAGCCTCCACCCTGGGCCGATCCCAGGCGAGCCGACGCTGGACGGTGCGACGGTGCGAGCGAATGTCTACTCTGCGCTTGGACTTCTGTGGGCGATCCACAGACGAGTCTCTGGTCATCGCCGAGAGGAAGGCATCTCATCGAAAACCGAAAAGGTGCTCGAACTGATAGAGCAACTGCTGCCCGAGGAGTACGACCTGCACTGGACGCGGCGCTCCGCACGGGACACGCAATCTTGAGGACTCCAGGGGACGCTCATGCCGGAGCACCCGGCGAGCTGGAGGGTGACGGCGGAAACACGAGGTCACGAAGCTCCCGGGTTGCCGGTCTCGGCCTTGCGATACAGTGTGCGGCATGGAAGGCGGGACGATAGGGAGAACCGGCGGGTGAGCAGCGAGGGTGGGCGCGACGCCGAGCGGGTGTGGGAGCTGCTGGGCCGGCTGTTCAAGACCCACCCGTGGCACGGGGTGCCCGCCGGGGAGGATGCGCCGGAGGTGGTCACCGTCTACGTCGAGATCGTCCCCTCCGACGCGGTCAAGTACGAGGTCGACAAGGTCACGGGCCACCTCAAGGTCGACCGGCCGCAGAAGTTCTCGAACGTCTGCCCCAGCCTCTACGGCTTCATCCCGCAGACCTTCTCCGGCGAGCAGGTGGCGGCGCTGGCGCGGCGCCGCACCGGCCGCGAGGCGCTCTCCGGCGACGGCGATCCCATCGACGTCTGCGTGCTCTCCGAGCGCTCGTTCTCGCACGGCGACTTCCTGCTGCGCGCGCAGCCGATCGGCGGGCTGCGGGTGATCGACGACGACCAGGCCGACGACAAGATCGTCGCCGTGCTGGAGGGCGACCTCACGTTCGGCAAGATCGAGGACCTCGGCGAGCTGCCGCGCCCGGTCGTGGAGCGGCTGGAGCACTACTTCCTCACCTACAAGCTGGCGATCGACGCCGGCGCGCTCGCCGGCCGCCGCGGCGTTGCCCCCGTCGCGGCGCGGCAGGCAGAGGTCGAGGTCGCCGGCGTCTACGGCCGCGACGAAGCCCGCGAGGTCGTCGAGCGCGGCCTGGCGGACTACCGCGAGCGCTTCCCGGACCTCAAGGAGCAGATCCTCGCCGCGCTGCGCGGGACCGCCTGAGGCGTCCCTGAACCCCTGAACTCCTGAACCCCGCCGCGGGAGCGGGCCGCCACCGGCGATCGCCGCCACCACCGCCGCCGCCGCCGCCGTACCGCGCACCGGGTCCTGGCGGCCTGCCAAGCGGCACGGCGACCGCCCCCACCGCCAGGGCCCCGAACGTCTCTCGGTTAGAATCGCCGGCGTCGATCTGCTGAAGGAGGGGCCCTGCGACTCGACCTCGACGGAACGGGTGCCGCCGCGTTACCGCCGCTCGCCACGGCGGTGGCCATGCTCCTGCTCGGGTGCTTCGTCCTGTGGCGCGAGCGGGCGTCGCGCGAGGGTGCGCTGTTCGCCGTCCTCGCGGCAACGGTGACCGTGTGGCTCGGCTGCTTCTCGGCGATGTACCTGTCGACCGACGCCACGGTGGCGTTGTGGTGGGCACGGGCCGCCTACCTGGGGATCACCTTCATCGCGCCCGCGGTGCTGAGCTTCGCCGTCGCCGTCACCCGCGACTGGCCGCGGCGCCGGCGCCTGGTGGCGGCGAGCTGGCTGGTGGCGGCGCTCCTCTGCGCGGCCAGCGTCGGCACGGGCGCCCTCGTCCGTGACCTCTACCGCTACTCCTGGGGCTTCTATCCCCATTTCCGCTGGCTGGGTGTGCCGTTCCTCGCCGTCTTCTTCGCCCAGCTCGCGCTGGCCCTCCGCCAGTACTGGACCGATTACCGCACGGCGAAGGCCGCCGTCCACCGGCAGCGGACCCGCTGGCTGCTGGTGAGCTTCGCGATCGCCTATCTCGGCTGCGTGGACTACGTGCCCGCCTACGGCGTGCGGCTCTACCCGTTCGGCTACGTCCCGGTCTTCGTCTTCGTCCTGCTGTCCGCCTGGACCATCCGGCGCTTCCGGCTGGTGGACTTCACTCCGGAGCTGGCGGCGCGCGACATCCTGGCCACCATCGCGGACCCGTTGATCGTCACCGACCGCGAGGGCAGGGTCCGGCTGCTCAACGAGGCCGCCTCCGGCGTGCTCGGCTATCGGGCGGCGGAGATGATGGGGCGGCCCGTCGAGGAGCTGGTGACGGCCGCGGATCGCGCGCGGCTGGCCGAGCTGCTCTCCCGCGGGGAGGTCCGCAACGAGAGCATCGCCCTGCGGGCGCGGGACGGCGAGCCGGTGCCGGTCGACCTGGCTCTCTCGCCGCTGGCCGACCGCGGCGGCGCGGTGGTCGGCTGCGTGCTGGTCGCGCGCGACGCCCGGCCCCGCCTGCGCGCACAGGCGGCGCTCGCCGATTCGGAGGCGCGCTACCGCACCCTGTTCGAGACCAACCCCATGCCGATGTGGGTCTACGACGCCGAGACCCTGCGCTTCCTCGCCGTCAACGGCGCGGCGGAACGCGGCTACGGTTGGTCGCGCGACGAGTTCCTGGCCATGACGATCAGGGACGTCCTCCCGGCCGCCGACCTCGCGCGTCTGGACCAGGATCTCGCCTCTCCGGAGGCGGGCATGCAGCGGTCCACGGGCTGGCGGCACCGCACCAGGGACGGCCGCACGCTCGAGGTCGAGACCACCACGCACGCGCTCGACTTCGGCGGCCGCCCCTCGCGGCTGGTGCTGGCCGCCGACGTGACCGAGCGCAACCGTGCCGAGCGGGCGGTGCGGGCGAGCGAGGAGGCCCTGCGGCAGAGCGAGGAGACCTTCCGCACGTTGACCGAGTCGGCGCCGGCGGCGATCTTCATCTGCGAAGGCGGGCGCTTCCAGTACATGAACCACGCGGCGGAGCTGATCACCGGCTATGCCGCCACCGCCCTGAGCACCCTCCCCGCCTGGGAGATCGCCAACCCGCAGTCGCGCGAGGCCCTGCAGGCGATGCTCAGCCCCGAGTTCGGCGACCTGGTGCCGGCGCGCCGCGAGGTCCGGCTGGACACCCGCCACGGCGGCGAGCGCTGGGTGGACCTGACCGTGGCGCCTCTCCCCGGCCGCGGGCCGGCGGCGGCCATGATCACCGCCTACGACATCACGGAATCGAAGCTGGCGCACGACATGGCCCGCGCCTCGGAGCGCCGGCTGCGGGACATGCTGGAGAACGTGAAGCTCGCCGCCCTGACGCTCGACGCCGAGGGCGTCGTCACCTATTGCAACGATTACCTGCTCGAGCTCCTGGGCTGCGGCATGGAGGAGCTGGTGGGCAGCCCATGGTTCGCCCGCTGGGTGCCGGAGTGGCAGCGCGATACGCTGCAAGGCGCGTTCAGCTCCAACCTCGCGGCCGGCATGACGGCGCCGCACGACGAGTACCCTGTGGTCACGCGCGACGGCGACAGCCGCTTGATCTCGTGGAGCCACACGGTGCTGCGCGGCCTCCACGGCGAGATCGTCGGCACCGCCTCGATCGGCGCCGACATCACCGAGCGCAAGCGCGCCGAGCAGCGGCTGGTCCACGAGGCGCTCCACGATTCGCTCACCGGCCTGCCCAACCGCTCGCTGTTCATGGACCGGCTGGGCACGGCGCTGGCGCGGGCCCGGCGCCGCAACGACTACCGCCTGGCCGTGCTGTTCATGGATCTCGACCGCTTCAAGGTGATCAACGACAGTCTCGGCCACCTGCAGGGCGATCAGCTGCTCATCCAGCTCTCGCGCCGCCTCGAGCGCTGCCTGCGGCCCGCCGACACGATCGCGCGCCTGGGCGGCGACGAGTTCACCCTCCTGCTCGAGGAGCTGGCCGAGGCGGACGACGCGACGCGCCTGGCCATCCGCATCAAGGGGGAGCTCGCCCTGCCCTTCGACCTCGCCGGGCACGAGGTCTTCGTCTATGCCTCGATCGGCATCGCCATGGGCGCCGCGCGCTACGTCCGCCCGGAGGACCTGCTGCGCGACGCCGACACCGCCCTGCATCGCGCCAAGGCGCTGGGCAAGTCGGCGCACCAGCTGTTCGACACGCCGATGCACGAGCACGCGGTCGCCGCGCTGCAGCTCGAGAGCGACCTGCGCCGGGCGCTCGACCGCGACGAGCTCGTGCTGCACTACCAGCCGATCGTGGCGCTGGCCGGCTCCCGTCTCGCCGGCTTCGAGGCGCTGGTGCGCTGGCAGCATCCGCACCGCGGCCTGCTGCAGCCCGACAGCTTCATCACGGTGGCCGAGGAGACGGGCCTCATCCTGCCGCTCGGCGACTGGGTGCTGCGCGAGGCGCTCCGGCAGTTCAAGGAGTGGGAGCGCGCGGCGCCGGGGGTGGACGGTCTGGCGCTCACCGTCAACCTCTCGAGCCGCCAGTTCGGGCAGCCCGACCTGGTGGCGCGCATCGGCGGCGCCCTGCGCGAGGCCGGCGTGGCGCCCGAGCGGCTGAAGGTGGAGATCACCGAGAGCCTGATCGTGCAGAGCCCGGCCACCGCCGCCGACATGCTGCGCGGCATCAAGAGCCTCGGCTGCAGCGTCTGCCTGGACGACTTCGGCACCGGCTATTCCTCCTTGAGCTACCTGCTGCGGCTGCCCATCGACACGCTCAAGGTGGACCGCTCCTTCCTCGCGGACCTCTGCAAGGGATCGCGCAACTCCGAGATCGTGTGGGCGGTCATCGTCCTCGGGCAGCGGCTGGGCATGGAGGTGATCGCCGAGGGCGTCGAGACCGAGAGCCAGCGCGCGCAGCTGATGGAGCTGGGATGCCTCCTCGGCCAGGGGTACCTGTTCTCCCGGCCGCTCGCCGCCGATGCCGCCGGGGCGCTGCTCGCCACCGGCGAGGCAGGAGCCAACGGCGGCACCCTCAATACGCCGCGCGCAGGGTGAGCAGCAGCTCGTTCGGGTGGATCTTGCCGGGGCGGGTGTGGACGTCCTGCAGCGAGTACTCGGAGGTCACGTCGACGCCGGGCACGATCCCCACCCGCACGCCCAGGTCGTACTTGCGCCAGTCCCACGCCACCGAGGGAGCGGGGAAGAGCGGCGGCGCGACGAAGTGGTTGTCGATGAAGGAGGCACGCACCACCGGCTCCACCCAGCGCACCACCGGCGTCTCCCCGACCAGGATGCCCGGGATCTCGGCGCGCCACGAGAGCTCGGCCTCCGCCCCCGAGCGCGGCAGGCCAGCGATCTTCTGGTTCACGTACTGCGCGAAGAGCTGCAGGCCCAGGGCGCGCGCCTCGGCGTTGATCCCCCACTCCTCCTCCTCGCGGCCGTGGACGGGCAGGGGGAAGAGGTTGAAGGGGCCCAGGAGCAGGTCGAGGTCGCCGGAGTAGAAGGTGCCGCGCAACGCCACCTCGTCCGCCATTCGGCGCTGGAAATACCATCCGAGCAGGTCGACGCCTTCGCCCGAGGCGCCGACGAAGCGCACGCCCAGGCCGCCGCCGGTCTGGAACTGGCCGTTGAAGTTGACGTCGTTCGACTTCGTGTCGTAGAGGATCGGGAAGCCGGATTGGAAGATGGGGTGCACGTTGCCCGGCACGCGCTCCGGGGTGCCGTTGTCGCCCGCCAGCGCGTTCGGGTCGCGGAAGAAGAGCGGGTTGCCGTTGCTGAGCTGCGACCGCCAGTAGGCGTGGCGCCCGAGCGTGCCTCCCAGCTCGAGCTGCAGCTCCTCGAACCGCCCCACCGCGGTGCCCCAGAGGCCGTAGCTCTCGAGCTGGCGGACCCGCTGCTTGGAGAAGCGCGGCGCCTTGCCCACCAGCGCGTAGGCGGTGAGCCCGTCCGGCTGCGCGGTCAAGGCCTCGAACTTCCGCCCGAAGCGCAGCCAGGCCTCGTGCAGCTGGATGCGGTCGTCGGAGGAGGTCGGGTTGCGGTTGTAGAGATCGAGGAAGTGGACCTCGATCCGGCCCTTCAGGTTCGGCGCCAGGTTCGCCTCGCCGATCAGGTTGACGGTCGACACCTCGAGCGAGTCGCCGTGCTGCGGCGTGCGCAGGAAGACCGCCGACTGGCCCGGCGGCAGGAAGCTCGGCGGGAACGGGAAGGGATCGAGGAAGGTCACGTCGCGCGAGCTGCGGAAGTGCGTCTTGACCTCCACCTGCAGGCGGAACCGCTGCGGCGCCGGCGCGGTCTCGGTCTCTTCCTGGGCCCAAGCGCTGCCGGCGGTGGCGGCGAACAGCAGGCCGGCGACGAGCCATCGTGTCCTGCGATGCTGGCGTGCGTTCATGGTTCCCTCCTCCTCCTCTCCCTCCTCTCCCCAGCATCGGGAGAGATTCGTGTCAGTCGCGCACTCGCATCAGCGCCCGCTCCAGCTCGGCCGCGGTCGCCGGCCGCTCGGGCCGCGACTTGCCCAGGCAGCGCCGGATGATGTCGACCAGGAGCTCCGGCAGGTCGGGCCTGACGTCGCGCGGGTTGGGCGCCTCGGCGAAGAGGTGGAGGCGCAGCATCTCGCGCGAGTCCCCGGCCTCGAACGGCACCCTGCCGGTGAACATCTCGAAGATCACGACGCCGAGCGAGTACAGGTCGCTGCGCTCGTCCAGCGCCGCGCCGCGGGCATGCTCCGGGCTCATGTAGGGCGGCGTCCCCACCGCCTCCATCGAGCCCATGGCCTGGCGAGGGCGGGCCACGCCGAAGTCCATCAGCTTCACCACGCCGTTCGGCATGACGATGATGTTGTCCGGCTTCAGGTCGCCGTGCACGATGCCCACCGCGTGCACCGCCTGCAGGCCGCGGCAGATCTGCTTGGCGATCTGCAGCCCGGGGGCGAGGTCGAGGCGCCCGCTCTGCGCCAGCAGGTGGCGGAGAGAGGTGCCGGCGACGTACTCCATGCTGACGAAGCGGACGCCGTCCATCTCGCCGAGGTCGTGGACGCGCACCACGTTCGGGTGCGTGATCGAGCGCGCCACCTTGATCTCCTGGCGCAGCAGCTGCCCGTAGCGCTCGCGCTCGGAAAAGAGCTTGCTCGACAGGACCTTGAGCGCCACCACTTCCTCCAGGTCCCGGTCGCGCGCCTGGAAGACGCGCCCCATGCCGCCCTCGCCGAGCACCTTCAAGATCTCGTAGCGATGGGCGAACAGCCTGCCGACTTGCGGCTCGTCGGGCGACGAGGCGATGGGCAGCGGGCCGGTGGGAGCCGCCGGCCGCGCCCGCAGGTCGGCGAGCAGCTGCTCGAGCTCGTGCTTCTCCCGCAGCTCGGAGACCATGGCCCCGAAGGCCCGCGCCAGCGTTCCCACCTCGTCGCGCCGCGCCCGCGGCAGGTCGATGTCGAGCCGCCCCTGCCGGACCGCGTCGGCGCCGCGCGCCAGCTGCTCGATCGGCCGCGAGATGCGGCGCGCGAGGCCGAAGGAGGCCGGCAGCGCGAGCAGCAGGACGGCGCCGCCCAGCTCGAGCACCACCGTGCGGAGGCGGCGGAAGAAGGCGAGCTGCGCGTCCTTCGACCTGCCGACGACGAGCGCCGCGATCGGCTCGCCGCTGCCCGCGGTCATGGGCACCGCAGTGCCGAGGAAGGCAGTGCCCCGGCTGCTGAACTCGAAGGGCCCGAACCTCCGGCCGGCGCCGAAGACGGTGGCGACGAGATGCGGGACGGACGCCAGGCTGCCGGCCAGCGCGGCGTCGTCGAGACCCGGGCTGGTTGCGAGCGCGGCAGGCTTCCACGGCGCGGAGCGCGGCGCGACGTTGCCGAGAACGGCGACCTCCCCGGACATGAGCTGGCCGAGCTGCCGCACCGCGGCGTCGTCGAGCTCGAAGGCGGCGGCCAGCAGGCCGACCAGCCGTTCCTCGCGCCCGGCGCCCTGGCTCACCGGTGCCGCGGCAACCAGCAGGAGGCGGCGAGACCGCTTGACCTCGAGGATGAAGGAGGACGCGGTCTCGCCGGACTTCAAGGGATCGTGCACCCATGACACGGCGGAGAAGTCGCGTCCCGCCTCCTCCCCCGGGCGCCGATCGCTGCGCGCGAGGAGCTCGCCGCGCTCGTCGAACAGGAACACGATGCTGGCGCCCAGCGCGCCGGCGAGCTCCGCGGCCGAGTCGTAGAACGTCGCGGGGTCGGCGCCGCCGCCGAGTAGCGCCTTGGTGCCCACCGCGTCGGCGAGAGAGCGCACGACGGCGCGGCGCGCCTGCCCCTGGTTCGCGACGTAGCCGGCGAAGATGTCCGGCACCGGCTGCAGGGTCTGGCGGATCTCCTCGCTGGCCAGCCGGTTCGCCTGCCAGGTGGCGGCGCCGGCGGCAAGGCTGAGGGTCGCCGCGATCAGCAGCGCGACGGTGAAGAAGAGCCGCATACCCAGCCCCACGCGGCGCTTCTCGGGTGCGCCGGCGGCCAGGGCGCTGTCCGCCGTGATGGCGCGGCTCAACGGCGGGTGGGACGCGCTGGTCTCAGTAGCGATCGTCATCGAGCGTGGCGGGGGGGTAGTCCTGGCCGTGCTTGTTCTTGTGCGAGACCGGCCGGAAGCTCGAGGCGTCCAGCGCCAGGTGGAGCTCCGCGGTGTGCCCCGGGCGCACCAGCGCGGTGACCTCGCCCTCGCCGCCGCGCTCGTGCCAGACGTGCACCGCGTGCCGCCCCGAGGTCACCTCGGAGAGGCGGAACTGGCCGGATGCGTCGGCCATGGTCCAGGCGCCCTCGACGACCCGGACGTACCCCGCCATCCGCGGATGGATGTTGCAGTAGACCACCACCAGGCCTGGCGCGTCGAAGCGATGGCCGCGGCTCGTGCCGTTGCGGTACAGGCCGAGGTCGAACGCCTGGCCGGCGGTGGTGCTGAACACGTTGTGGTAGATCCGGTCGAGGTTGGGGAACAGCACCGTGCCGCCGCGCTGCACGGCCACGACGTGCGGCGCGAAGCTCTTGGCCTGCGAGGCCATGACGGGTGGTGCCGCCGGCTCGCGGGCGGCGAGGTCCGGGACCCAGACCACGGCCTCCGCGGCCGGCGCCGTCGCGCCATGGCTCCCGAGGAGAGTCAGCTGGCCGGAGATCGCGCCGGGGAGAGGCCGCGGCGCCGGCGCGCCCGGCGGTGCCGGGACCGGCTCCGCCGGGACCTCCGCGGGCGGCGGCGCCCCGGCAAGCGGCGACGCCCCGAACGGCGGCGATGCGACCGGGTTCACCAGGGCGGTCCCGGCCCCCAGTACCGCGACCAGCATCCAACCACGGACGGTCATGAGCCTCCTTGAAAGGACCCGGTCTTTCTGGTTTCATCGAGCCTAGCAACGGCCGGCGGCCCAAGCAAGGGGCTCTGCCGGCCGGAAATGGGCCCGCCGGACCTCATGCCGTTCACTCTCGACCAGATCCGCCAGGCGCTCGCCGGCCACCGCCCCCAGCTGGTGGAACCGGTGCCGCACCAGGCGGAGGCCGCCGTGGCGCTGGTGCTTGCCGGCGCCGCCGACCTCGCGCTCTGCGTCATCCGGCGCGCGGAGCACCCGGCCGACCCCTGGTCCGGCCACCTGGCGCTGCCCGGCGGGCGCGCCGATCCCGCCGACCCGCACCCGCGCGCCGTCGCCGAGCGGGAGACGATGGAAGAGGTGGGGCTCGCTCTCGACGAGCGCCACTGGCTCGGCGACCTGTCCCACGTCCTGGTGCGGATCGGCGGCGGCGACCGGCGGATGGTCCTCTACCCCTTCGTCTACTATCTCGGCCCGGACCTGGCCGCCTTCACGCCCAGCGACGAAGTGACCGAGGCGTTCTGGGTGCCGCTCGCCCACCTCTGGGACCCGGCCAACGCCAGCCACGTCGAGTGGACGAGGGACGGCAACCGCCTCCTCTATCCGGCCGTCCGCTGGCGCGGCCACGCCATCTGGGGGCTCACCTACCGCGTCCTCACTCTCTTCTCCGACGTGCTCGACGCCCCCCTCCCCCACCTCGAAGAGATCCCCGGCCTCGGGCGCTGAGGTACGTGGGTTATACTCCGGGTATGAAAACTGCGATCTCGATTCCCGAGGAAGTATTCCGGACCGCGGAGGCGCTGGCCCGGCACTTGAGCATCAGCCGCAGCCAACTCTACTCTCGGGCGCTCGCCGAATACGTCTCGCGTCACGCCCCGGACCGGGTGACGGAGGCCCTGGATCGCGTCTGCGGCGAGATCGACGAGGAGACCGACCGCTTCATCGCCGAAGCCTCGCGCCGTATCCTCGAGCGGACAGAATGGTAGTGGCCCAGGGCGAGGTCTGGTGGGCCGAGCTCGAGGAGCCCGCGGGCTCGGGCCCCGGCTTCCGAAGGCCTGTCCTCGTCGTGCAGGGAGATCCCTTCAACCGCAGCCGCATCGCCACCGTGGTCTGTGTGCCTCTCACCTCGAATCTGCGCTGGGCCGAGGCGCCCGGGAACACCCTCCTCGAGCCGAAAGAGACCGGGCTGCCAAAGCTGTCGGTAGCCAACGCCTCACAGATCGTCGCTGTCGACCGGGCCACGCTCTCCGAGCGCACCGGCAAGGTCCCGCGACAGAAGCTGGAGCTGGTGTTGAGCGGGATCGACGTGGTCCTTGGCCGATGAGTCCGGCTCGAGGATGCCGGCGCATTTCGCAAGCAGGTGCGGCCGGCAGCGCCCGCGGCGGCGGGCGGCGTGTCAGGCCCGGCGGATGGCCGCGGGCGGCGCCGGCTCGAGGGCGGCGAGGTACTGGCGGTCGAAGGCGGCGAGCTGGCTCTCGAGCTCGGAGTAGGGACCGGGCTGCCAGGCTTGCGAGACGACTCCCCGGTAGGCGTTGGCGCACAGCTCCCAGTCCTGCCGGTTGGTGAGGTCCCAGAAGTCGATGGCCGGCCGCGGGTCGAAGCCGGGCGCGGCGACGGCATCGGGGTGGAAGAGCCATTCGCAGACGATCCGCGTGCGGTCGACCGCCAGCGCCTGGGCACGATGCACCAGCACGTAGTCCGGGTGGAACGAGAGGAACGCACTCGGGAACAGGATGTAGTAGTAAACCCGCGCGCGCTCCTCGACCGAGAGGCCCGGGAAGGGCGGCGCGCAGCGCCCGCCGTGCATGGTCATGCTGCCTTCCGGGTTGCTCATCCACATCGGCCCGCCCAGGACCGGACCCTCGTCGAGGTCGTTCTCGGTGTTGCGGTAGGGCGTCAGCTTGTTGAGGTGTGGATGCACGGTCGGGCAGTGGTAGCACTCGCTGTAGTTGTGGAAGAGGAGCTTCCAGTTGGCCGCCACCTCGTAGACCGTCCGGTGGACGCAGCGCAGCTCCGGCAGCCGCCAGTGGCCAAACCTGCCCGCCAGCCCCGGCAGCGACGCCACGAGCGGCGCCGGCCGCGGCGCGAGGTTGAGGAAAAGGAAGCCCTCCCAGCTCTCGAGCGCGACGCGGTGCAGGGGATAGTCCGCGCGGTCGAAGCCCTGCACCTCTTTCATGTTCGGCGCGGCGCGCAGCGCGCCGTCGAGACCATAGGTCCAGGCATGGTAGGGGCACTGGATCGCCGGGCCGAGCGAGGTCGTGTCCGCCGCGCAGAGGCGGCTGCCGCGGTGCCGGCAATGGTTGTGGAACGCCCGGATCTCGTCCTCGCTCCCCGACCCACCCGCCTCCCGCGCCGCCTCGCCATGGCTGCGCACCACGACGACGCTCTCGTCGCCCAGCTCGAACACGAAGCAGCTCCCAGGCGCCGACAGCTGCGACACATGGCCCGCCAACAGCCAGGACCGCGAGAAGATCCGCTCCCGCTCCGCGGCGAACACCTCCGCCGACACGAAGTACTCGCGGCCAAGTGTGTGCTGCCCACGCGCGGTCCGCTCTTTCATGGCCGCGAATTGTACCCTACGGGACCTCCGTGGCCCGAGGCGTCTACCCCCCGTGATAACCTACGCCGGCCCTGGCGGTGCCACCGCGACGGGCCCACCGCCAGGTCGCCGATGCCGATCCCGTCTCCTTTCCACGAGCGCACTTCCAAGCTGTGCACCAGCTATCGCTGGAAGGACTGGTCCGGGTACGCGGCCGTCTCGAGCTACGACACCACCCACGAGCGCGAGTACTTCGCCTTCCGCGAGTCGGCGGGCCTCCTCGACGTGACGCCGCTGTTCAAGTACGAGGTCCACGGTCCGGACGCCGCCGCCCTGCTGTCGCGCATGATGGTGCGCGACGTCTCGAAGCTCAAGATCGGCCGCGTCGGCTACAGCTGCTGGTGCGACGACTACGGCAAGGTGATCGACGACGGCACCGTGACCCGCCTCGACGAGGACTACTACCGCGTCACCGCCGCCGACCCGACCCTGCATTGGCTGCAGGCGGTCGGCCGCGGCCTGCGCGTGACCGTCGAGGACTCGAGCGCGCGGCTGGCGGCGCTGGCGTTGCAGGGGCCGCGCTCGCGCGAGATCCTGCGCGCCGTTTCCGACGCCGACCTCGACCGCCTCAAGTTCTTCGGCGCCACCCGCGCGCGGCTCGACGGCCTCGACGTCTGGATCACCCGCACTGGCTACACCGGCGACCTGGGCTACGAGGTCTGGACGGAGAGCGGCGGCGCCCTCCGCCTCTGGGACGCCCTCGTCGACGCCGGCCGGCCGCACGGCATCGAGCCGGCGGGGCTCGACGCCCTCGACGTGTCCCGCATCGAGGCCGGCTTCATCCTCCTCGGCGTCGACTACTTCAGCGCCCCGAAGGTCATCCTCGAGGCGCGGAAGTCGACGCCCTTCGAGCTCGGGCTGGGCTGGATCGTCGACTTCGAGCGCCCCACCTTCCCGACCTTCATCGGCCGCGACGCCCTGGCCGCCGAGGCCGCCAGGCTGAAGCGCGGCACCGCCGCGCCCGCGGGCTGGGCGCTGGTCGGCCTCGAGGTGGCGTGGGAGGCGCTCGAGGCGCTCTACGAGAGCTTCTCGCTGCCGCCCAACTTGCCGGCCACGGCGCGCCGCGACGGCCTGCCGGTCTACGACGACGAGGGCCGCCAGGTCGGCAAGGTCACCAGCCACACCTGGTCGCCGATCCTCAAGAAATACATCGCCCTGACCTCCGTCCACGCGAGCCACGCGGCGCCGGGCACGGTCCTGCAGCTCGAGCACACCGTCGAGTTCGAGCGCCGCAAGGTGCCCGCGAAGGTCGTCAAGACGCCGTTCTTCGATCCCGAGAGGAAGAAGAAGCCGTGAACGTGAACGAGCGGAGCGCCGGCGCCGGCGACACGCGCTCCGAGCCCTCGCGCGGGCCCTGGGACGCCGTCGTCGTCGGCGCCGGGCACAACGGCCTGATCTGCGCCGCGTACCTCGCGAAGGCGGGCAGGAAGGTCCTGGTCGTCGAGCGCCGCGGCCAGGTGGGCGGCGCCACGACGACGGAAGAGATCCATCCCGGCTTCAAGTTCTCGTGCTGCTCGTACGTCGTCTCGCTGCTGCGCCCCTGGATCATCCGCGACCTCGACCTGCCGCGGTACGGCTACGAGGTGCTGCCGCTCGAGGAGACCTTCACGCCCTTCGAGGACGGGAGCTACCTGCTGCGCGACTCGGATCCCGAGCGGACGAAGCGCGCCATCGCCCGCTTCTCGCCGCGCGACGCCGAGGTCTACAAGCAGTTCGGCCAGAAGATGGCGGAGCTCGGGCGGCTGGTCAAGCCGATGATCGACGGCCTGGCGCCCGACCCGCTGGCGCGCAATCCGCTCGAGCTGCTGCGCCTCGTGAAGCTCGCCCGGCACGTGCGCGGCCAGGGCGAGGAGTGGCTGATCGGCAACGTCAAGATGATGACGATGTCGGCGGTCGACTTCCTGTCGGAATGGTTCGAGTGCGAGCAGCTGATCGCCCCGATGTCGGTGTCGGGGATCATCGGTACGTTCCTGGGCGTGCGCTCGCCGGGCACCGCCTACGTGCTGCTGCACCATTACATGGGCGAGATCGACGGCTCGTACCGCGCCTGGGGCCTGCCGAAGGGCGGCACCGGCGCGATCGCCGCGGCGATCGCCGGCGCCGCCCGCGCGCTCGGCGTCGAGATCCGGCTGGACGCGCCGGTCGAGAGGCTGCTGATGAAGCACGGCCGCGCCGCCGGCGTCGTGCTCGAGAACGGCGACGAGATCGCGGCGAAGGTCGTCGTCTCCGGCGTCGATCCGAACCGCACCTTCCTGCGGCTGGTCGGGGAAGAGCACCTCGAACCCGAGTTCGCCAGGCAGGTCAAGCGCTTCAAGATGCGCGGCTCCTCGGGCAAGGTGAACCTGGCGCTCGACGCGCTGCCGGAGTTCGCCTGCCTGCCGGGCACCGGCCCGCAGCTGCGCGGCGACATCACCATCGCGCCGTCGATCGAGTACCTCGAGCGCGCCTACGACGACGCCAAGTACGGCGCCTTCTCGCGGCGGCCGTTCATGGACGTCGTGATCCCCTCGCTCACCGACCCGACCGTCGCGCCGCCCGGCAAGCACACGATGTCGATCTTCGTCCAGTACGCGCCCTACAAGCTGAAGGAGGGGGCGGCCGACTGGCCGAACCAGCGCGAGGCCTTCGGCGACGCGGTGATCGACACGCTCGCGCAGTACATGCCGAACCTGCCGAGCCGCATCCTGCATCGCCAGGTGCTCACGCCCTGGGACCTCGAGCAGGTCTACGGCCTGACCGAGGGCAACATCTTCCACGGCGAGCTGTCGCTCGAGCAGCTCGCCTTCCTGCGCCCGGTCGCCGGCTGGAGCCGCTACCGCACGCCGATCGACCACCTCTGGATGTGCGCCTCGGGCACCCATCCCGGCGGCGGCATCATGGGCGCCCCGGGCGCCCTCTGCGCGCGGACGATGCTGCACGCGCGGGCGGTCTAGGAGGGCGGGGACATGGCCCTCGACGCGATCGTCATCGGCGCCGGACAGAACGGCCTCGCCGCCGCGGCGCGGCTCGCCGCCGCGGGGCGGAAGGTCGTCGTCCTCGAGCGTCGCGACGCCGTCGGCGGCCTCGCGGGCGCGGTCGAGATCCACCCCGGCTACCGGGTGCCCGGCATCCTCCACGACGAGGGGCGCGTCTCGCCGCGCGCCGCCGCCGCCCTCGGCCTCGAGCGGCACGGCCTGGCCTGGCGCGAGGCGCCGCCGGTCTTCCTCGCCGAGATCGGCGGCCCGGGCATCCTCGTCCCCGGCACCGCCGCCGGGTCCCGCCCGAGAGGCGAAGTCGGCAACGACGGCGGCGGCAACGGCGGCGCCGGCGGCGGTGGCGGTGGCGCCGGAAATGGCGGCGCTGGCGGCAGGGCCGCGGCGGCGGCCGGCGAGATCGGCGACCGCTCGCGCCATGACGCCGCGGCCTGGCTCCGTTACCGTGCCTTCCTCGACAAGCTCCGGCCGCTGCTCGACTCGGTGATGAGCGCGCCGCCGCCGCCGCTCTCCCCGGCCTCGGCCGGCGACTTCTGGGAGCTCGCCATGCGGGGCGGGAGGCTCTGGCGTCACGGCCGCCGCGACACGCTCGAGCTGCTGCGCGTCGCGCCGATGTGCGTCGCCGACTACCTCGACGAGTTGTTCGAGACGCCGCTGCTGGTCGCGGGCCTCGCGGCCCCGGCGGTGATCAGCACCTGGGCAGGCCCCTGGTCGGCCGGTACCAACACCAACCTGCTGCTCGCCGAGGCCGCCCCCGGCCGCCGCCTGGCCGGCGGACCCGCGGCGCTCGTCGCCGCCCTCGAGCGCGCCGCCCGCGCCGCCGGCGCCGAGATCCGCACCGCGGCCGAGGTCGTCCGCCTGCGGGTCGAGAACGGCCGCGCGGCGGGAGTCACCCTCGCCTCGGGCGAGCGGCTCGACGCCGCGGCGGTGATCGCCACCTGCGACCCCAAGCGCGTCTTCCTCGAGCTGATCGCGCCCGCCACCCTGCCCATCCGCATCGAGGAGGAGTACCGGCGCATCCGCGCCCGCGGCACGGCCGCGAAGATCCACCTGGCGCTCTCCGGCCCGCTCGAGCTGGCCGCCCGCCCGGGGCAGGCCTTCGAGCACATCCGGATCGGCGGCGGCCACGTCGACGACCTCGAGCGCGCCTTCGACGCCGTCAAGTACCGCGAGGTCTCGCCCATCCCGCACCTCGAGATCCGGGTCCCCAGCGTCGCGGACCCCGGCCTCGCCCCGGCCGGCCACCACGTGGCGTCGATCCTCGCGAGCTACGCGCCGCACGACGTCGCCGGCGGCTGGACCGAGCAGCGCCGCGCCGGCTTCCTCGAATCCGTCCTGGCCACCCTCGAGCGCCATGCCCCGGACGTCCGGAGCCGCATCGTCGCCCAGGAGCTGCTGACGCCCGCCGACCTCGAGGACCGCTACGCCCTGACCGGCGGGCAGCTCCATCACGGCGAGCCGGCGCTCGACCAGCTGCTGGTGATGCGGCCGGCGCCGTCGGCGGCGCGCTACGCCACCTCGGTGCCCGGCCTTTACCTGGGAGGGAGCGGCAGCCACGGCGGCGGCGGCGTCACCTGCACGCCCGGCCTGCTGGCCGCGGCGGCGGCGCTGGCGCGCTGACCCCAGCCAGTCGTACCGCCCGCCGCGAGCGCGGTCCCTTAGCCCGCATATTTCACACCCGTCCGTCGCGAGGCGCCGCAAACGGGCTTGGATCCAAGGCGCGCGAAGGTCGGACGACTGAGGCGTACTCGAAGTACGTTGAAGGAGGCCGACCGAGCGCAACGCCGGAGACAAGCCCGTTTCCGGCGCCGCAGCAGGACGGGTGTGAAATATGCGGGCTAGAACGGATCTCATCTCAGCTCTCCTCCCCGGTCAGATCCCGTCTCCTCCCCGGCCGCGCCTGCCGGGGCTGGCTCAACGAGGCCCGTTGCAGCCTCGGATCGATCGTCCTGGCGAAGCGCTCGCAGGCCGCGGGATCGAGGCCGGCGAGCGCCGCGGCCTCGATGGCCGTCAGCTGCATCCCGGCGGCCCGCAGCTCCTCGAGCCACCTCTCGGGGGAGCGCCGCAGCCGCCGGCGCGCCTCTTCGTCGGTGGCGAGCCTGCCGATGACGATTTCCACGCATTTCTGGCTCATCGTTCCATCCTCGGAGCCGTAACCCGGACCGCGGCTGCCGCGCACGCCACCGAACCTTTCCACACTCCGTGCCAGGCCGCCGCGGGCGCCGGGAGGGGGCGTAAAGCGCTGAATCCGCTCGGTTGCAGGCAGGCCGCGCGGTCCCTCTCGCGGCGCGCCCGGACGCTTCGGGGCGCCGGCTTCGCTACAGATTGTCGATAAATCGACAGTTCGGCGGAGCGCGGCCGGCCGGCCCCGGCGCTCGCCGCTGGTGGAAGGCGGGCTGGCTGGTTAGTCGAGGCCGAAGCGGGCCAGGCGGGTGTACAGCTGCGCGCGGGTGAGCCGCAGCAGGCGCGCGGCGCGGGTGCGGTTGCCGCGGCTGCGCTCGAGCGCCTTGACGACGAGGTCGCGCTCGACCTCGCCGAGCGCCAGGCCGCCGGGCGGGAGCTCGAGCGCCGCGAAGGAGCCGCTGCCGCCGGCGCCGCCCGCGGCCGCGCCGGCCCCGGGCGCGGTGACGGCGATCGGCAGGTGCTCGCCGGTGATCAGGCCGCCCTCGCAGAGGATGAGCGCGCGCTCGAGGGCGTTGCGCAGCTCGCGGACGTTGCCGGGCCAGGGGTGGGCGAGGAGCTTCTGCTGCGCCTCGCGCGAGAGGCCGGCGGCGGGGAGGCCCATGGCGGCGCCGAGCTCGGCGAGGAAGGCTTCGGCCAGCGCCGGGATGTCCTCGGGGCGCTCGCGCAGGGGCGGCAGGCGGATGGCGAAGACGTGCAGCCGGTAATAGAGGTCCTCCCGGAACTGGCCGCGCGCGATGGCGGCGGGCAGGTCGCGGTTGCTGGCGGCCACCAGGCGCAGGTCGGCCTTGACCGGCCGCGTGCCGCCCAGCCGCTGGAACTCGCGCTCCTCGAGCACCCGCAGGAGCTTCGCCTGCACCAGCAGGCTCATCTCGCCGACCTCGTCGAGGAAGAGCACGCCGCCGGCGGCCTGGTCGAGGCTTCCCGGCTTGGTCGCGGTGGCGCCGGTGAAGGCCCCCTTCTCGTAGCCGAAGAGCTCGGATTCGAGCAGCGGGTCGGGCAGGGCGGCGCAGTTGAGCGCCACGAAGGGTCCGCGGGCGCGCGGCGAGGCGCGGTGGATGAAGCGCGCCAGCACCTCCTTGCCGGTGCCCGATTCGCCGGTGAGCAGCACCGTGGTCTCGGTGCCGGCGACCTTGGTGGCCTGCGCCAGCGCCTCGCGCCAGGCTCGGGAGCGCCCCACCACGCGGTGGCTCGCGCCGGCCTCGAGCTCGGCGGTGAGGCGGTCGATCCGCGTCTCGAGCCGGCGGGCGCGCTCGGCCGCCTCGGCGGCGCGGCGCTGCTCCTCGGCCAGCTGCCCGTGCGCTAGCGAGAGCGCCACGTGGTCCGCGATGCGGCGCGCCAGGTCGGCCTCGTCCGGCCGGAAGCGGCCGGGCTGCCGTGACAGGAAGTTGAGCCCGCCCACCACCTCGCCGTGCAGCCGCACCGGCACCCGCAGGCTCGAGCGGACGCCGGCGCCGGCCAGCATGCGGAACCGCTCCGGTCCGAGCTCCTGGTCGATGGCGCGCTCGCCGGCGCCGGCGGGCAGGCCGTCGAGGTGCCAGCGCACCGTGTGCGAGCGCGGGAAATACGAGATGTCGCGCACCAGGAAGAACTCCCAGCCGATGGTGGCGATCATGCTCTCGTTGAGCGGGATCTCCGGCAGATCGGCGGCGGCGTCGAAGGGCGGGCTGGCGTACACCCGCACGCGGGTGCGGTCCTCGGACAGCATGCCCAGCGCCAGGACGTCATGGGGGATGACCTGCTGCGCCGCCGCCGCCAGCCGCTGGAAGACCTGGCGGGTGTCGAGCGCCGAGGCCAGCGCCGGCAGCAGCAGCGCCTCGAGCGCCTCGCCGCGCCGCCGCCGGTCGCGCTCGATCCGCGACAGCCGGTCCAGGCTCTCCGCCGCCATGCGCGCGATCCGGCAGAGCACGTCGAGCAACGCGTCGCGGGGCGCGCCTGGCGGCGCTGCCGCCGCGGCGGGGGTGGCTGCGGCGGTGGCTGCGGCAGCGGCAGCGCGCGGCCTGGCGGTCATCCGGTCATTCTAACCACTCGGCGGGCTTCTCGCCGGCGGCGGCGCGGGCGCGGGCGGCGGTGATGCGGGAGTCGAGCTCGGACCGCGGGGTACCTCGCCCAAAGGGAGGCAGGCGGGGGGCAGGTGGGCGCCTCGCCCCGCCCCCGAGACGGGCGGGCGAGGCGAGTGCACGGTTGCTTACGGGAGCGGTGGGTGCCGTCTAGTGGAAGACGCGCTTGCCGCCGGCCTTGACCTGGCCCCAGCCGCTGGGGCAGGTGTTGCGGTCCGGGATGTCGAGGCAGAAGCACACGTTGGAGGCGCCCGAGTCGACCGTGCTGCTGGAGCCCGGCGCGACGTGGAGCTCGACCTGGTTCGAGCCGTGCTCGCAGTTCGTCCCGCCGTAGCGGGCGAAGAGCTCGAGCGGGCGGCTCGAGGCGTTCTGGAAGGTGACGCCGCCGCCGGCTGCCGGCGCCGGCGCCTTGTCCTGTGCCAGGAGCGCTCCGGCGCCGAGCGCGGTGCAGAGCGCCGCGATGGCGAGAATCCACTTTACCCGAGAGACTTGCTGCATTGCATTCCTCCTCTGGTTGGCGTTGAACGGCCCGCGCCAGTCACACGTCGACTCTCCGCTCCCGGGCCGTGGCGCGGAGCGCGGGCCACCTGTCTATACGTAGAAGAGGGGTGCGAAGTTCCGGCCTGCTGGCGCTCAGAACAGGAACATCCCCGCCGCCGCGCAGAACATCAGCAGGGTCGCCAGGCCGACCGCCGCCCGCCCCAGGCGCGAGCTGGGCTGGCCGTTCATCAGCTTGCGGTCGGAGGCGACGATGAGGATGCCGACCAGCAGGAAGGGGGCGAGCAGGCCGTTGATCACCGCGGTCCAGAACAGCGCCCGGATCGGGTTGATGCGCGCGAAGTCGAGGGCGATGCCGGCGGTGGTCGCCAGCACCAGCACCGAGTAGAAGCCGCGCGCGCCCTGGACCTTCTCGTCGATGCCCTGGCTCCAGTCGAAGGTCTCGGCGAAGGCGTAGGCGGCGGAGCCGGCGAGGGTGGGGATGGCGAGGAAGCCGACGCCCAGGATGCCGACGGTGAAGAGGGTCGCCGCCAGGGGGCCGGCGAGCGGCCGCAGCGCCTCGGCGGCCTGGCGCGAGGTCTCGATCTTGGTGAGGCCGTGGGCGTGCAGGGTGAGAGCGGTGGTGAGGATGATGAAGAACATGGCCGCGTTCGAGAAGAAGGTGCCGATGCCGACGTCGAGCTTGCGGTCGACGATCTCGCCGGTGGTGGCGCCCTCGCGCCGCACGATCATCCGGCGTCCCTTGGCCTTCTCCTCCTCGACCTCCTGGGAAGCCTGCCAGAAGAAGAGGTAGGGGCTGATCGTGGTGCCGAGGATCGCCACCAGGGTCGCCCAGGCTTCGCGGCCGGCCGGCAGGCTCGGCACGACGGCGTCGCGGAGCACCCGGCCCCAATGCGGATGCGCCAGGAAGGCGGTGATCACGTAGGCGCCGAGCACCAGCGCCAGCCACTTGAGCACGGTGGCGATCTGGACGTAGCGCAGGCGCACGGTCGCCACCGTGATGGCGACGCCGAAGACCACGACGAGGACGTGGGAGTTGATGCCGGACAGCATCTCGGCGGCGTCGGCCATGACGGCCAGGTCGGCGGCGATGTTGATGACGTTGGCGCCCAGCAGGGCGACGGCGGCCGCGATCAGGAGGGGCTTCGGGAAGCGCTTGCGCAGCGCCCCCGCCAGCCCCTCTCCCGTCACCATGCCGATGCGGGCGCACATCATCTGGACGGCGGCCATCAGCGGCCAGGTCAGCAGGGCGGTCCACAGCAGCGCGGTGCCGAGCTGGGCGCCGGCGATCGAGTAGGTGGCGATGCCCGAGGGATCGTCGTCCGCGGCGCCGGTGATGACGCCTGGGCCGAGGGTGGAGAAGAAGCGCCTGAGGAGGCTGGCCTTGCGGCGTGGCTGCGGTCGGGCGCTCGGCGCCTGGGCGGCTCTCATCGTGCCCTCCTGGGCGGTGCGTGCGACGGTCCCCGCCTCAGGAGGGCGTGGGGAATCTGGTTCGGACTTGGCGGGTCCGGTGCGATCAGGTCCTGGTGCCGGCGTCTGGGCCCTGGGGCGGAGCGGCGGTCGGGGCCGGCGGTGCGGATGCGGCGGTCGTGGCCGGGGGGGCCTGGGGCGCTGGGGCGGCCGCCGGGGTGCTCACCGGCGTGCCTGGCGCGCTGACCGCCGCCTTGGGCGCCTCGAGCTGGGAGTTGGCCTTGTCGTCCGGCTTCGGTCCGCTCATGGCATCCCTGAAATCGCGGATCGAGGTGCCCAGTCCCTTGCCGAGCTCCGGCAGGCGCTTCGGACCGAAGAAGAGCAGAGCGATGCCCAGGATGAGGAGCAGGTGCATCGGCTGGAAGAGTCCTTCGAACATGACAACCTCCGGTGGCGTGCACGAGACGCCACGCCTCTATTCTCAGGGCAGAGGCGTCCAGGGTCAAGGGGACGGAGGATGCAGGGATGCAGGGGGGAGAGGGAGGCAGGTGAAAAAGCATCAGGGAGGTGCCGGGGCGGGGATGATCCCCAGGGCGCGGAGGCGCCTGACGTGGATGGTTGGGGGCAGGGGGCCCCAGGTGTGGATCTGGTGGACGACGGGGGGTGGTAGGAGACCCAGGGCTTGCGCCTCGACCGGGTCGAAGGGGATGACGGTGGCGGCGCGCCGCGGCTCGGGGAGGCGCAGCCAGGCGGCGAAGGCTGCACGGACGTCCTGGTCCGGAAAGGGCGGGACGGGGGCGGAGCGGAAGGCGGCGAAGGTGAGGGTGGCCGCCGCGAGGAGGCCGGCGGCTGCGAGGCCCGCGGCCAGGCGGATCAGGGCGGATCTCCGCGGCGGCCGGGCGGGCGCGGCGGCGGCCGGAGCGGCGATGCCGAGGCCGCAGGCGATGCCGGCGGCGAGGAGGGGCAGCGCGAGGACGGGCAGGAGGAAGCGGGCTGCCGGGAAGAAGTAGAGGGAGTAGAAGACCAGGTGCGCCGCGAGGGTGGCGGCGGCCGCGAGCGCGGCGGCGGCGATGGCTGGATGCCGCCGCCGCCGCCAGGCCAGCAGCAACGCGGCGAGCCAGCCCAGGGGCGGCCAGTAGAGCCCGAGGTAGGAGTCGGGGGAGAGGCCCGGCAAGCCGAGGAGGATCTGGGTGTAGTACCAGAGGTGGGGAATCGGCCGGCCGCCGCTGCCGCGCGTGAAAGGGGCGTTGCCTAGCTCGGCGTAGCGGAGACTGAAGGTCGTGCCGGTGGCCGCGTACCAGCGCGGCGCCCAGTAGCGGTATCCGCTCCATTCCCACGGCGGCAGCCCGGAGCGCCAGAGCAGCCCCGCGACGAGCAGCGGCACCGCCGCGGCGCCGCACCCCCAGAGCGCCGCGCGCCGCAGCAGCTCGCGGGGGCCGGAGGCGCGCCAGCCGTAGACCGCGAGGACCAGGACCGCCGGGGCGAAGAGCAGGGCGCTCGCCGGCCGCATGGCGGCCAGCAGGCCGAAGGCGAGCCCGCCGCCCAGGGCCGCCACGCGGGCACCGCGTGCAGGCTGGCCTTGCCGCGCGATGCCATCCGCAGGCGGTGGCGGCTCGCGTTCCCCGCCGCTGCCCCCTCGCGGTGGCGCCGGCGCGGCGTCCCCGGCGGTGGCCTCTCGCGGCGGCGCGGTGCGAGGCTTGGCGGCCAGGCAGGTCGCGAGCAGGAAGAGACCGGCGACGAAGGCGGCCGGCTCGTCGGCGAGGGCCGCCCGGCCGACCGCCACGGCGGCCGGGGCGAGGGCCCAGCCGGCGCCCGCGACGAGTCCGGCAGCGAGGGCGCCGGCGGCGGTCCGCACGCCCTGCCGGCCGCCTGCCCGCCACACCGCGCTCGCGGCCGCCAGGGCGAGAAGGGAGGCCAGGGCGCCGCCGAAGACGCCGGTGACCCGCCAGAGCCGGTCGCCCGCGATGCCGAGCCTCACCGCGCCGGCCAGCACCATGGGCCATCCGGGGGGATAGCGTGGCCGCACCCGGTAGGGGCCGACCTGGAGGTAGTAGCGGCCTTCGGCGGCGATCGCCTGCGCCGCCGCGGCGTACTCGAGGGCGTCCGGGCGCGGCCGCAGCTGCCGCCCGTCGGGCGTCGCCGCCCACCGCCATCGCGCCGCGAGGGCCAGCGGCGCGACCACCAGCACGAGGGCGGCTGCCGCCAGGGCCGCCCGGGTTCGCCGGCCGTCGGTCATGGCCGCCAACGATATCGGACCCGGCGCGCCGACGCCGGCTCGCTACTTCGGAGCGGCGGCGGCGAGCGAGACGCGCTCGACCGCCTGCGCGCGCTTCACGCCCTCGGCGACCACCTCGGCGTAGTACCTGCTCAGGCTGCCGGTGACCCCGGGCGCCACCTTGGCCGGGTCGGGGGCGGCGTCCAGGGGCAGGCCGGCGAAGGCGGTCATGCCGCCGGCCTGCACCAGCGGACGCACCCAGGCGAGCGGCTCGCTGCCGACGTCGGTCACCGCCGCCCGCAGGATCTTGCCCGCCGGGTCGAAGGCCACGGCGACGCCGACCGGCCCGTGCTCGGACGGCACCCAGAGGAAGAGCGCCGAGCCGACCAGGCGCTTCTCGGCGTCGCGGCCGAGATACACCCTGATGTCCTCCTCGGAGGGGCTCCAGCCGGTGCGGCTCTTGATCGCCGCGGCGTCGGCGCCGCCGAAGGCGAGCTTCTGCTCGAAGAACTCGGTCGCGGCGGGGAGGCTCTGCTTGACGAACTCGCCGCGCTTGAGCAGCTCCACGTTGGGAGTGACGTGGGCGAGGGCGGGGGCGGCGGCGAGAGCGGCGGCGGCCGTCACCGCCGCGGCCAGCGCGGCGAAGCGGGCGCCGCTCTTATGCGGTCCGTGCATCGGCATCTCCTTGTGGACGCCGCCACCAGCACTGGATCAGGGTGACGGCCAGGACGAAGAGGTAGACCAGGCCCATGGAGAAGCCGCCGGCCACGGTGATGCCGCCGAACAGCCGGCCGGCCCGCGGCAGCAGGTGGGCTCCCCAGAGGCCCGTCATGTCGAGGAAGGGCGCCGCGAAGGCGGCGAGCACCGCCGCGGAACGCGTCCGCGACCCCAGGCGCAGGCCGCAGACCAGCAGCGACAGCAGCAGGGCGGTGATGGCGTAGACCGGCACGTGGACGTGCGTGTCCTGCACCAGGAGCTCGCGGTTGATCACGTGCTTGGGACGGTCGAGGCTGGCGAGGTCCACCGGGTGCTCCATCGCCATGGTGCCGCAGGCGGCGCACATCGCCATCGCGTGCGGTGTCTCCGGCGCCACCGTCGCCGCGGTTCCCGCCGGCGTGAAGGCGGCGAAGTTCTTCACCTCCCAGGCGCCGAACAGGTCCGCCACCCCGAGCAGCAGCAGGAAGAGGGTCGCGGCCAGCCTGACTTCGAGAGGACTCTGCGGGAGCTTGCCCATGATCGGTACCTTCCTAGAAGAGGAACACCGCCTGCAACGTCGCCTGGGTGTTGTCGCGCCTGCCGACAACCGCCGACTGGCGGCTGGCGAAGACCGGGGCGCTCGAGCGGTCGCGGCGCAGGTCCAGGCGCAGCGCCAGCTCGGGCAGGCGCAGCGAGGTGTGGTCGAGATAGCGGAAGATGCCGTAGAAGCCGCCGCCGACCAGGTACTGCGGCGAGAGCGTGATCTCGCGCAGCACCTGCGGCGTGCCGGTGCGGCTGCCGCCGACGTCGTCGAAGTAGTCGAGCCGCAGGGTCGCCGCCCAGTGCCGGTCGAAGCGCAGGTGGGTGAACAGCATCTCGCCGTACCACCTGGCGGTGCCGCCGTCGATCGCCGAGTGGGACTCCTGGCCGAAGACCGACTCGGCGCCGACCACCCAGCCCGCGGCGGGCTGCAGCAGCAGGGTGGCGATCACCGCCGAGCGGTCGTCGTTCTGCTGGCCGTCCTTCTCCGGCCCGTAGAGGACGCCGAGGCCGACGTGCGCGGCGAGCGACGGGCTCCAGAGGCCGTACAGCCCGCCGGTCTTGCCCTTGTTGTTGTCGACGTCGTCGTCCCAGCCGTTGGCGACGATGGCCCACACCTCGAAGTGCGGCGACAGGGCGTCGTGCGCCGCCAGGCCGGTGAACTTGACCGGCCGTGCGAAGTCGAAGGTGAACGACGAGGTCGCCTGGAAGTTGAGCGGCGCGTCGTCGCGCTCGATGGCCATCGGCGAGTCGAACTTGCCGGCTGTGAGGTCGAAGCCGGAGCCGAGCGACGGCTGCCAGCGCAGCTGCAGGTTGTCGATGTCGGTCGAGACGTCGCGGGTGGCGCCGGCGTCCGCCAGGAACGGCGAGGGCGCGTCGCGCGAGGCGGTGAGCTGCGCGAACACGGTCAGGTGGTCGGACAGCCCCTTGTAGAAGGACAGCGCCAGGGCGCCGGCGGCGAACGAATTCTTGCCGGTGTTCGCGTCGTAGTCGTAGCCGAGGACGCCGAAGCCGTTGATCGCCAGCTGCCGGTTCGGGTCCTCGCCGAAGGTGAGCAGCGGCGAGCCGCCGCCCGGGAACGCGCCCGGCGCGATCGGCGTCTCCGCCGCACCCGGTGCGGCGGGCTGCATGCTCTGGGGCATCGGCTGTGGGTCCTGGGCCGCCGCCTGGCGCCCTCCCGCGGCCGCCAGCGCGAGCAGGCAGCCTAGCCAAACCATCCGAACGCCTGGGCGCCGCTGCCAGTGGCGTGGTGAGCCTTTGCTGTGCAAGATGCCTCCTCCTCCTCGAAGAGCATGGATCTCGACGGGAGCCGCCGAGCCGCGCACCATGCGCGGTCCGGCGGCAGCCAGCTCGCGCCGGCGTCCGTCGGCTACGCTTCAGAGAAGGTCAGGCGCGGGGAGGACGTTCGGGAATGCCGAGGAACGGCAGGGCGGCAGGAGGCTCCGGCCGCCGCCAGGCGAGCGCCACGCCGCGAGGCAACGGCAGCAGCGGCGGGGCCGGCAGGATCGAAGGCATCCCGGCGGCGAAGCCCGCCGGCTGCCGGGGCTGGCTGCCGCGGTACCTGCAGCCGCACGAGGCGGCCGCCGCCGGCCGCACCGGCGGCCGCACCACGCAGCAGGACATCTTGCAGCCGGGGCCATGGCGGTGCGCGGCGGCGGCGATGCCGGCGGCACCGCCGCGGGGGGCAGCCGTGGCAGGATGGGCGCGGTCGGCACGATCGGCGCGATCGGCGGCAGGGACGCCGGCGGCAGGCGCGCCCGCGGCCGAGCGGGAGCATCCGGCCACGGCGGTGCCGAGGACCGGGGTGCCCGCAGCTGCGAGCAGGGCGCTCAACAGCGCGGCGGCGAGTCTGCGCATCGGCGCGAGCCTACCACGAGGGCGCCCGGTCGCCGCGATCCCGCCGCCATCGGTGGTGGGTCCGTTTCCCTCGGCCTACCTTTGGGCGAGGGGCCAAAGTCATACACCCCAGGAGCTTGGGCCCCTCGCCCAAAGGAAGGCCGAGGGAAACGGACCCACTACCCGCCATCCCCGCCGTCCCTCACGGCAGGTACCCGAGAGAGCGCAGGCGGTCGCGCTCCTCGGCGCTCAGCTCGACCCGGGGCCCGGCTGCCGCCGGGCGTTCGGCCTCGAGCGCCGCCAGCCGCCGGCGCAGGAAGGCGACGATCTCCGGGTGCTCGGCGGCGACGTCGCGGGTCTCGCCCGGGTCGCTGCGCAGATCGAACAGGCGATCGCCGATGAGCTTCCAGGAGCCGGTCCGGATGGCGGCGGTCGGCAGCGAGTCGAAACGGCTGACCGCGAAGCGCGGCGCGGCGGCCCGGCCGAGCACCAGGGGGGTCAGGTCAGCGCCGCGGAACTGCTCCGGCATGGGCCAGCCGAGGGCCGCGACCAGGGTCGGCGCGACGTCGATGATGCGGACCTGGGAGGCCACCGTCTCGCCGCCGTGCTCTTCGTAGGGATACTTGACCAGCAGCGGCACGCGCAGCAGCTCGTCGTAGAGCGTGTGCGCGTGCCAGCCCAGCGTGCCGTGCTCGTCGAACTCCTCGCCGTGGTCCGCGGTGAAGACGATCAGCGCCGCGTCGTAGCGGCCGCGGCGCCGCAGGAAGGCGACCAGGCGCCCGAAGGCCTCGTCCATCGAGCGGACCTCGCCGTCGTAGGTGGCGACGACGTGGGAGCGGTCGCGGGGCCCGGTCCGCAGCCTGCCCTCCTTGATCGCGACCAGCGTCGCCATGTCGGTCTCGCCGGCCGGCAGGGGACCGTGGTACGGCGGCTCCATCAGGTCGAGGAAGCGGCGATCGGGCGTGTACGGATGATGGACCTCGTAGGTGTGGAGGAAGAGGAAGAGCGGGCCGGGAGGGTTGGCGGCCATCCAGCCGGTCGCCTGGTCGACGACGTCCGCGAAGTGATAGCGGTCGGTCGGCCGGGAGGACCGGTAGAGGTCGAAGCCGTTGCCGATGCCGAGCTCGGCCGCGATCTCGCCGCCGTCGTTGAACGAGACGGTGCGGTAGCCGTGCCGCCGGAAGATGCCGGCCAGGGTGAGGAAGCTCGGCGCGAGCGCGCGGTGGAGGTCGAACGAGGCGCCGTGCTGGCGCGACACCAGCGAGGTCATCAACGAGGCGTGCGCGGTCAGGGTGGACGGCGCCGTCGAGATGGCTTCCCGGAACAGCACCGCACCCTCGCGGAAGCGGTCGAGATGGGGCGAGGTCGGCTTGCCGTAGCCGTAGCAGCCGAGGTGGCTGGCGCGCAGCGTGTCGATCGAGATCAGGATCACGTCCCGCGGCGCGGCGGCGCCGGGACCCGCGCCCCCCGGTCCGCAGCCTCCGATCCCGATCCAGAGGCCGAGCGAGAGCGCGAGGAGAGCCGCGGCGATGGCGATGGCCGCCGGCGCGGTGCCGCCACGCGAGCGGCACCGGCGCCGCGCGCGCCGCCCTGCCTTCCTCACGGCCGGGTCACACCCTCTCCCAGATCCGCACCCGCGCCGGTCCCCCCAGGAGTTCGTCGCCCAGGTCCCGCTCGCCGGCGGGCCGCATCAGCGGGTGCTCGCCGGCAGCCGCCGCCCCGGCGGCCGTGACCAGCAGCAGGCCGCCGCCGTGCGCCAGGCGGCCGGCGGCGATCTCGAGGAGCAGCGGCCGCTCGCGGCGCTCGCCGCCCTCGCCGCCCTCGCCGCCGGCAGCGGGGTCGAGGTGCAGCCAGGCGTCGTTCGGGTAGCGGTAGGCGGGCCCATGGCTCGACAGGCGCGCTCCGAAGCGGGCCGCCGCCGCTTGCCTCAGCTCCTCGGCGTGCTCGGAGCTGCGGATCGAGACCTCGATCGCCACGCCGCGCGCCAGCAGCGGCACCTCGCGCTCGAGCCGGCCGAGAAGCCCGTCCAGCCGGCCGGCGTCGAGCCGCCATCCGGCGCCGGCGGCGCCGCCGCGCGCGCCGTCCAGCCCGCCCTCCAGCGCCAGCAGGCCGAGCGCGTGACCGCGCAGCTCCTGCTCGACCTGCTCCTGGCGCACCGCCAGCCCGCCGAATCGCGCCTGCAGGGTGTCGTGACGCGCGGCCAGCTCGCGCGTCGCGGGCAGCAGGGCGTCGCGCTGCTCGAAGCGCTCGCGGAGGCGGGCGGTCTCGGCCGCCACCAGGGCCCCCAGGGCCTCCAGCCGCGCGTCCGCGGCGTCCGCGGCGGCGCTCTGCCGCGCCAGCTCTTCGATGAGCGCCTGCAGCAGCTCCCGCTCGCGGTCCCATGCCACGCCGAGGTCGCGGACCCGCCGGCCGGCGCGGGACAGGAAGTGCAGCGCGCGCGCCGGCAGCGGTCCGCCGGCCGCCACGGTCAGGCCGCTGCGGGCGCGCACCGCGTCCCAGCGCCGGAAGGCCTCGTCCAGCCGGTTGCCGGCGGGCGGCGGCGCGGGTGGGGCAGACGGCGCGGGTGGAGCCGTCGCGGGTGGAGCCGGCGCGGTGGCCGGAGCATGGGCCGCGGGCGCCGCCGGCGCCGCCGGGGCGGGTGGCGGCGGGGAGGGCGAGACGACCGCGCGCAGGCGCTCGGCCACGGCCAGCGCCGCCTCCGCCGTCTGCGCCCGCAAGGCCTCGGAGGGACGCGCCCAGGAATTGTCGGCGAGCGGGTAGCGCGCGGTCTTCCGCAGCGCCAGGTGGACCGAGCCGAAGAGCTGCCCGTCATGGTCGAGCACCACGTTCGGCAGCTTCCGCTCCCCCTGCTCGATCTCCCGCAGCGCCACCGCCAGGTTGCGCTGCGTGCGCAGCGTCGCGGTCGAGACCGCGGCGTCCAGCTCGTCCACCGGCTCGAGCCCGCTCGCCTCGACGATGTAGCGCCGCAGCCGCTCCGGGTCGAAGAGCAGCACCCCCGGCCATCCCCAAGCCCCGGGCGGGCCGGAGATCAGGAACTCGGTGGACAGGGTCGCGACGCCGCCCGGCTCGAGCACGCGGCCGATCTCGAAGGCGGCGGCGGCCACGTCCGCCAGCTCGCCGAAATGCTCGATCGACCCGGAGGAGAAGACGCCCGCGAAGCTCCCGTCCGGGTAGTCGAGGGCCCGGCCGTCCATGTGCTGGACGGTCAGCTTCGCCGCGTCGAACGTGTAGGGAGAGAGCGCCTGCGGGCGGGTGAGCATCAGGGTGGAGGCCTCTTCGAACCAGATGCCCGGATCGAGATAGCGGTCGACGGCGACGACGCGGGCGACCTCGCGGGTGAGATAGAAGCTGGTCGGCTCGGTGCCGGCGCCCACTCCGAGCAGCGTGGCGTCCGGCCGCAGCGCGCCGTGGCGCCGCAGCGCGCGGACGCTCATGGCGATCTCCCAGTGCTTGCGGTCCTCGCAGCCGGCGGGGAAGGACGCCCCGCCGATCGCGGCGACGTCCGGAAAGACGTCGCGGATCACCGCGGCCAGCTCGGGATCGCGGAAGTCCTCGATCTCGCAGACCTTGTTGTGGCGCAGGCCGGGCGTGGCTCCGGGTACGCCGTGCGGTGCGTGCGCTTGGGGCATTCCGGGCGCTGCGGAATCTTCGGGCGCCGCGGGCGGCGCGGGCGCGGCCGGCGGGCCATCCGCCGCCTGGGCGCCGGTCAGCTCCTCGATCACCGTGCGGTACCGATCCGCCATCTGTTGCAGGGTGCCATGGCGGAGGTAGTGCTCGCGCGCCGCCCGCGACGCCGCGGCGGCGCGCCCGGGGTCCAGCGCCAGGCCCACGAGCCATTCGGCAAGCTTGGCGTCCTCGGTCTCATCGGCCTGTACACGGTAGCAGAAGCTGGACGGAATGTGATCCCAGTCGGGCACGTCGGTCACCGCCACCGGCTTGCCCGCCGCCACCGCCCGCAGCAGCGTCGCGGACATCTGCTTGAGGAACGGGTAGCGGAGGTTGACCACCGCGTCGCAGGCCAGCAGCAGCTGGTTGAACTCGCCCCTCGCGACCTGCCCGAGGAAGCGGACCCTGCCGGCGATCCCGAGCTCGCCGGCCAGCCGCTCGAGGCCGAGGCGGTACTCCTCGCTCAGGAACCGCCCGACGACGATCAGCAGGGCGCCCGGCACGCGCGCTGCGAGCCGCGCGACGGCCCGCAGGATCGACGCCAGGCGCTTGATCGGGTCGGCGATCCCGAAGACGCCGACCACGAAAGCGTCCGGCGGCAGCCCGTGGCGGCGCCGCACCTCGCCTTCGGGAGACGCGGTGGCGGGGGCGTACCGCCACGGGTCCGCGACGCCCATCGGGAAGGCGTGGACCCGCGCCCGCGGGTAGCGGTCCTCGAGCTCGCACGCGGCGCGCGGCAGGTGGACGATCTGCGCCAGGCTCGCGGCGATCAGCGGCCGCAGCAGCAGGCGCCGCCCCAGGAACTTCTCGGTGGCGCGGGTGCGGTCTTCCCCATCGAGGGGCGCCAGGGCCTCGTATTCGGCGAGCGCCTCGACGCCGTCGCCCTCGATCAGCTCGCGGCGGACCTCCTCGGCCGGCATGCCGCCGGCGAAGAGCGCCGCGCGCACGTAGCTCAGGGTCATGTCGTGGAGGACGAGCAGCCCCGGCCAGCGCTGGACGGCGTCGAGCATGTAGAGGTGGAACATCGAGGCGCCGAGCTGGTACACCGCGAGGTCGAAGGGACGCCAGCGGTGCCGGCGCTCAAAGGCCGTGTAATGGAAGGCCGGCCACGAGTCGAGCAGGTCCTGCTCCGGCAGGACCGCGTCGTCGACGAAGAGCTCGGCGTCGGCCCAGGTGCGCAGCCCCGCCAACAGCTCCGCGGTGTAGTCGGAGATGCCGCTCGGCTGCGGCGGCAGCGGGCTCCAGATGGCGAGGCGCGGGCGGGTCGCCGGCCGCGAGCGCCATTCGCCGGCCTCCCCGGCCGCTCGCTCGTAGGCGCGCAGGGTCGCCTCGCCGAGCCGGCGGGGGCTGAAGAGCTCGGCGCGCGCCAGGGCCGCCGCGCGCAGCTCCCGGCGCAGGCCCGGGTCGCCGTCGAGGCGTTGCATGGCGCGGACGAAGCTCGCCGGGTCCTCGGGATCGGCCAGCAGTCCGGCATCGCCCACCACCTCGGGCAGCGCCGCGGCGTCGGCGGCGACGACCGGCGCGCCGCAGCGCATGGCCTCGAGGACCGGCAGGCCGAAGCCTTCGTACCGCGAGGGGTGGACGAAGAGAAAGGCGGCGTTGTAGAGCGCCACCAGCTCCTGCTCGGCGACGAAGCCGGGGACCACGACGTCGTCATGGATGCCCATCTCGGAGGTCCAGCCGTCGAGCGCCCCGCGGCCCCCCAGGTCGAGATCGCCGGCGACGACCAGCGGGTGCCGGCGGCGCCAGTCCGGCGGCAGCATGGCGTAGGCGCGCAGGAAGGTGTGCAGGTTCTTGGCGTGGTGGAGATGGGAGGCGCAGAGCACGAAGTCGTCGGGCAGCGGACAGCGCCGCCGCAGGCCGGCCAGCAGCGCGGCGGCCTCGCCGGCCGCGAGGACGCGGAAGCACGGGTCGGCGACCGGGTGGGCGACGTCGATGCGCTCGCGGCAGATGCCGAGGCGGCGGGCGGCCTCGCCGCGCACGAACTCGGAGATCGCGATCAGCCGGTCGGCGTCGCGCAGCGCGCGTGCGGTTCGCAAGTAGCGTTCGCGCTCGGCCTGCGACTCCGGGCCGAAGTAGCGGTCGGGGTACAGCAGCGGGATGAGGTCGTAATGCGTGGCCACGAGCGCGCAGCTGTCGCACCGCCAGAAGGAGGGATCGGCGGCCAGGAACGGGGTGGTGGCGTGGTACAGGTCGAGGCCGAGCTCGGCCAGGATCCCCGAGAGCTGGGCCGCGTGGCGGAGGACGTCCTCGGGCGCGTCGCCCTGGCGCGGCGCGGCCAGCGTGCGCGGCAGCTCGACGCGGGTGACGTTCGGAGCGGCGGCGATCTCCGGCAGCAGCAGGGCCGGATCGTGATCCGCCAGCAGCAACAGCACGTACTCGTGCGTCGCGCCGAGGCGCAGCACCTCGCGCAGCTGCTGCTGGGTGAAGCGCCCCATGCCTCGATTGACCAGGGCGCGACCGCATGAAAGCATGCGGAAGTCGATGCCGATGCGCATGCCGGTCAGCGAGGGGCGAGAGGGAGGGTGGCGGGAACCGCGGTGGACGGCATCTGCCTCGGGATCATAGCGGACCGGGAGGCGGGTTAGGAACGGCGCCGTCGACGGCCGGTCGGGGGGTAGTGGGTCAGTTGGCGCCTCGCCCAAAGGGGCGCAGGCGAAACTGACCCACTACCGGACGGGTGCGACGCTGTACGCAGGTGAGCATGAAGCGATAAAATCCTCGAATCAGAATAGATCAGAATACCATCCGATCACTCGTCGCTGCGCAACGCGCCGGCTTCTTGGCCGTGTAACGAATTCGCTTTGACTCGCGCCAAAGATCGAAGGTAGACTGTACGGCTACGGTTACCTTCATTAGTCACAATGCCGGGGGCTCCGGCCAGGAGGATGCGATGAGAAAGTCGGTGCAATTACGCATTTTCGCCATGGTGCTCTTCGCGCTGCTCGCCAGCGCCGCCACCGCTCACGCTCAGGCGACCAGGACCTGGGTGTCGGGCGTCGGCGACGACGCCAACCCATGCAGCCGCACCGCTCCCTGCAAGACCTTCGCGGGCGCCATCTCGAAGACCGCTCCCTGCGGCGAGATCGACGTCCTCGATCCGGGCGGGTTCGGCGCCGTGACGATCACCAAGTGCATCTCGATCGAGGCCGAGGAGTTCGCCGGCGTCCTGGTGAGCGGCACCAACGCCATCGTCATTTCCGCCGGCGCCGGCGACAGCGTGGTGCTACGCGGCCTCACGTTCGAAGGCCTCAACACGGGTCTCGCCGCCGTCAAAGTCCTCTCCGCCGGCTCTGTTTCCATCGAGAGCTGCTGGTTCAACCACTTCAACGGGAACGGGTCCGGCACGGGCTCCGCGATCGACGTCGAGCCCGGTGCCCCGACCGTCAACTTGAATCTCGCGGTCATGGACACGATCATCCGTAACAACAACGCTGCTGGCACGTTCGCAATCCTGATCAAGCCCGCCGCGGGCGTCAACGTCAAGGCCAGCCTCGACCGGGTGCGCATCGAGAACAACAGCGGCGGCCTGCGCGCCGAGGACCGCGCCAAGGTGACCGTGAACGACAGCACGATCGCCGACAACAGCGGCAATGGCGTCACCGCCGCCTTTACCAGCGCGGCCGTGTCCGTGGACCTGCAGTCGGTATCGATTACCGGAAACGCCAACGGCATCATCTCGAGCGGCGGTCAAGCCACCGTGCGCATGAGCAACGTGGCGGTCTTCGACAACAGTGGCACCGGCCTGAATTCGGTCAATCCTGGCAGCGGCGCCGGCGCGATCGTCTCATTCAAGAACAACAGCGTTCAAGGCAACTCTCCCGACGGCGCGCCCACCAGCTCGCCGGGACAGATCTAACCCGACCCCTACGTGCAGGCGCCCACTCCTCTCGGTCGACCGGGGGGAGCTGGGCGCCAGCCGTCCCATCTCTTGCCCTGTTATATTCCGCCCCGGTGAGCGCCCCTGGGCAGTCGATGCGAGGCGGTGTCCCGGCCGCCGGTCGCACCGTTCTCGAGATGAACGGCTATCAGTGGACGGTGCTCGCCGCCGCCTGGCTGGGGTGGGGCTTCGACGCCTTCGACGCCCTGCTGTTCAACTTCGTCGCGCCGAACTGCGTGCCGACGCTGCTCGGCCTCGCCATCGGCTCGCCGGCCGCCAAGTCGGCGACCCTGCTGTGGACCGGCGTCCTGACCTCGCTGCTGCTGATCGGCTGGGCGGCCGGCGGCATCCTGTTCGGCCAGGTCGCCGACCGCATCGGCCGCACCCGCACGCTGACGATCACCATGCTGGTGTACGCGGTCGGCACCGCCGCCTGTGCCCTGGCGCCCAACCTCTGGGTGCTGGCGCTGTTCCGGGGGGTCGCCAGCCTGGGGATCGGCGGCGAGTGGGCGGCCGGCGCCGCGATGGTGGCCGAGGTGGTGCCCGAGCGGCGGCGGGTCGAAGCCGGCGCGCTGCTCTACACCGCGGCGCCGCTCGGCCTGTTCCTCGCCACCTTCGTCAACTTCCAGATCGCCGGCTCGCTGCTCAAGGCCGACCCGGAGATCTCCTGGCGGTTCGTCTTCCTCGCCGGCCTGGTCCCGGCGGCGGTCGCCCTGGCGGTGCGGCGATTCATCCGCGAGCCGGAGCGGTGGCGCCGCACGGCGGGCGCCGCGCGGGAGGAGGGCTTGGCGGCGGCGGCCGCGGCCGTGGCGGTGAGGCGCCCGCGCCTGGCCGAGCTCTTCGACCGGCAGCACCGCGCCCTGACGCTCTCGGGCTTCCTGATGGCGGTGATCGTGCTGGTGACCTGGTGGAGCTGCAACGCCTTCATTCCGGTGGTGTCGACCGGCCTGGCGCAGGCCACCGCCAAGGCGCGCTCCCTCGACCGGGCGGGTACGCTCGCCCTCGTCGAGCACTGGAAGGCGGTCGCCACCGACTACTTCAACATCGGCGGGCTGCTCGGCACCCTGCTCACCATCCCCGCCGCCAAGCTGCTCGGCCGCCGCCCGATGTTCGCCATCTACTTCGCCGGCGCGGCGGCGGCGGTGCTGGCCGCCTTCGGCCTCGACCTCGCTCCCGAGACCCGCCTGGCCATGTACTTCCCGATCGGGCTCACCATCTTCGGCGTCTTCGGCAGCTTCACCTACTACCTGCCGGAGCTGTTCCCCACCCGCCTCCGGGGCACCGGCGCGGGCTTCTGCTACAACGTCGGCCGCATCATCGCCGCCGGCGGCGTCGCCCTGGTCGGCGGCATCGCCGCGCGGGGCGCCAACTCGCTCGCCAGCGCCCTCGCGGCCCTGTTCTTCGTCGGCTTCGTGCCGCTCGCCGGCTTGCTCTTGCTGCCCTGGGTGATCGAGACCCGCGGCCGGCTGCTGGCGGACTGACGGGGCGGCGGCGGCGGCGCCGCGAGCTACGTCGCAGCGCCGGGCTCGTGCCTCTCCCTGAGCCTATGGGTGCTCTTCATAATTGATGCTGGCCTGCGTCTTGCCGTCCGAGGCCTGGACGACGATCTGGACGTGCCGCTTCTTGTCGGGGCTGTCGGCGGTCAGGCTGGCGATGGTCGTCTGGCCGCCCACTGCCGTGGTGGTCGGCTGCTGCGCGGTGAGGCCGTTGTTCTTCAGCTGGTCCTGGTAGAAGGCGATCACCTTGTCCGGGGAGTCGGTGGTGGTGAGCCCGAAGGTCTGCACGGTCGCCTCGGCGGACTTGCTCGAGAACCCGCCCTGGACGGTGGCGCCCGGATAGTTCGGGAGCCACGCCGGCAGGTCCTTCGGCGCGCCGCCCCCGGCCACGAACGTGGACTCCTTGCCCTTCTCGTCCTGGGTCTTGACCGAGATCCCCTGCTGGCTGAAGTCGATGCTGGACGCGCCCTTGCCGTTGGACGAGAACTTGAACCTGCCGTTCTTGGCGTCGTCGAGGCTGACGACGACGGTCTCGTCGGTCTTCTTGTTGTGGACGGTGATGGTCTGGGCCTTGGGATCTTCCTTCACCAGTTCGAGGTCGGGGCTGGCCGCGACGACCATCTTGGCGGCCGCGAGGGAAGGGTTGTCCTTCAAGGGGTCGACGACCCTGGTCTTGAACAGGTAGGCGCCGGCGGCCATCACGACGATGCCGATGACGATGATGACGCCGCAGCCGATGCCGATCCAGGCGAGCGGACCCATGCCCTTCTTCGGCGGCTGGGGTGCACCGGGCGGAGGTGGAGATTGGACGGTCATTAGGGGGCCTCCCTTCTGCGTTGCAACGTGGTTGCCCTGCGATGCCAACGGGTGCCGAGACGATACCACGCAGTCCCGGAACGCGCGAAGGGAGGGACTCGGTCCTCGGCGCTCGCCTTGGCCCAACCAGCGGGCGGCCCTCGCATGGAGACATGAAGACAGGTGGCAGGTTTTACATGGTTGCCGGCGGCTGGATCGGCCTCGGGGGGCGGGTGCCTTCTGCTATGCTGGTTTCAAGATCTGGATTGGGATCTTGGCGGGTTGCGCGGCCGGCTGTCGCCGAGTGGTTTCCAGGGCGAGGGGGTCCGGCATGGCTTTTGAAAAGGCCCCCTGGCGGAGGTGGTCGATGCCCATGGTCCTCGGAGTCGTGCTTCTCATGCTCTGGCCGGCGGGCTGGGCCGGGAGCGCGGGGGCCGCGGACGGCTCGGGGTTCGACCGCCAGCTCGAGCATTTCACCCAGCTGGCCATCGAGGGCAAGACGGCGGAGGCGATGACGTTCCTGCGCCAGCCGGGCTTCCTGCTCGCCGCCGATCGCGAGGGCCACACGGCGCTGTTCGCGGCGGCGGTGGCCTGCAACACCGCGGTCCTCGACCAGGTGCTGGCGCGTTCGCCGCGGCTCAACCACCGCGACAAGCGGGGCGCGACCGCGCTCTTCTACGCCGCCAGCCAGGGGCGCAACGACGTGCTGCGGCGGCTGGTCCAGCACGGCGCCGACGTGAACCTGCCGGACGACTCCGGCAAGACGCCGCTCATGGTCGCGGTGTTGATGAACCACTCCGCCGCCGCCAAGCTGCTGCTCGACGCCGGCGCCCAGGTGAACCTCCAGGATGCCGACGGCGCGACCCCGCTGCTGGCGGCGGTGGAAGCCGGGCACCTCGAAATGGCCCGCCTCCTGCTCCAGCGTGGCGCCGACGCCCGCCTCGCCCGCAACAACGGCGTCACTCCCCTGCAAGCCGCCGCAGCCAAGTCCAATCCGAAGATGGTCGACCTGCTGCGTCACGACGAGGACGCGATGCAGGAGTGATCGCGCCGGCCGCCCTGCCGGGATCGAGGGGAATGGTCCGTCAGGCGAAAAGTGTCGCGAGCGGCAGGCTCCAGCCGGGGAGGAGAGAGCTGGTGAGGATGTCGCCCGCCGCCGCCGACAGCTCGACGCCCGGCCCGTAACCGCCCGGATCCAGGAGAAGGACGCGGACGGTGTTCTTCTCCGGGTCCAGCATCCAGTACTCGCGCACCCCCTTGCGCTCGAAGAGGCGGCGCTTGAGCAGGCGGTCCTTGTGCCGGGTGGAGGGCGACAGGACTTCGGCCGCGAGGTCGGGCGGGCCGGGGATGTTCTTCTCCTGCAACAGGTGCCGGCGCTCCTCGGAGACGAAGACCAGGTCCGGCACCACGACGTCGTACGGCGACAGCACGACGTCGACATCCATGAAGAACACCTCGCCGCTGCCGGTGGCGTCGACGAAAGTGGCGATCGAGACGCCGAGGCGTCTCACCACCCGCTGGTGCCGCAGCACCGGCGATCTCATGACGTAGTGGACGCCATCGATGAGCTCGTGACGCTTGTCGTCGTCGGGGAGCCTGAGGAGGTCCTCGTAGGTGAGCCTGGCCGTGGTCGCGGAGCGGGACATGGTTCCACAGAATAGCACCCGAGGGTGGTGGCGGCCGTCGACGACCCTCTAACTCTATAGACGCGAAATGGGCCGGCTGGATGCGCATCCGGGCGGAGGTGTCGACCAGGAACCTGGTGGTCTCGCTCAAGCATCCTCCCGCATTCGCCGCAGCTCCGCTTGGGTCATGAAGTCAGGGAGGCTGCCGAAGCTCTCCGCCAGCTTCTGCAGGCGCGGGCGCGAGAGCATCGCCATGCCCAGGAGACCGATCGGCACCAGGGCGGCGCAGATCCGGAAGAAGGAAGCGTCCAGGTGGGCGAGCGGCGGCAGGTAGGTGACGACGGCGGTCAGCTCGTAGACCAGGACCTGGACCCAGACGATGGCGAACATCGCCAGCGCCATGCGATGCCGCCTCGCCAACGCCACGACGGTCAGGGCCGCGAGGACGATCCAGAAGCCCAACCAGTCGGGCTGCAGCAGCAGCGAGAGGCATCGCCGCTGGATGTCCATGAGGAGCGGCAGGCGATCGAGGCCGCGCCGCCACCAGTGGCCGAGGAAGAAGCTCGCCCCGGGCGGCAGGACCAGCTTCTGGACGGCGAGGGCGCCGGTCATGAGCGCGAGGGCGGGCGCGCACAGCAGGGCGACCGTGGCGGTGGCCCCGCTGCCGCCGCGGCGCGCGCGCAGCGTCGGCGGGAGCGCCACCGCCAGCAGCAACAGGGACAGCACCAGCCCCTCCTGCTTGATCCAGGGCAGGAAGCCCAGGGCGAGGCCCGCCACCCATGGCCGGCAGGGCCGGCAGTGAGATGCCGCGGGCGCGGCCGGCGGCGCCGGCAGCAGGCTCGCCATCGCCCAGAGCGCCAGCGGCACCTCGACCAACCCCACCGCCTCGCTGTCCCAGAGCAGCGGCGAGACCGCCAGGAAGGCCGTGGCGGCGTTGGCGAGCGCGGGCGAGGAGGTGGCGCGGCGCACGGCGGTCCACAGCACCGCGACGAGCGCCAGCGCGAACAGCGCGTGGAGCAGCTTGAAGACCGCCGGGCTGGGCGCTTCGCCGAGCGTGAGCACCAGCCAGGCCATCGGCACGCCGAGCGGGTGGTCGGTGCGCGTCTGGTAGAGCGAGCGCAGGAAGTCGAGCCGCAGGTGGCCGCCCGCGAGCATCGACCGCGCCTTGACGCCCCAGATCGCGAAGTGGTCCCAGCTCCAGAGCGGCGCCCGGACGAGCTTGACCGCGAGCGCGGCGAGTGCGCAGGCGAGGGCGACGGTCGAGGCCGCGAGGAGCGCCCTGGCGGCGCGGGGAGCGCCGGCGGCGGCGGCTAGATCGTTGCCGCTACCGGCGAGATCGCTGCCGCTGCCGGCTGGATCGCTGCCGCTGCCGGCGTGGTCGGGCCCGCGACCGGCAGGAGGATCGCTTCCCCTGACGGCGAAGTCGCCTCCGCGGCCGGCAGGGTCGCTGCCGCGGCCGGCAGGGTCGCCGCTGCCGCCGGAAGCGCCGCTCTCCGGCTCGCGGTGCGCGGCGCGTCCGAGCACGGCCACCGCAACGCCCGGCGCGGCCAGGAGGAGCAGCAGCGCCGGCGGCGACAGCCTCAGGCCGAGGAGCCCCGCGGCCAGCGCCAGCACCGCGGCGTTGCCCAGCGCCAGGGTCCAGGCCGCGGCCAGATCGCCGGCGGCGGGACGGCGCCCGGGCGCGACCAGGGGCAGCCCCGCCAGGATCGCCAGCGCGCTGGCCAGGGCGATCCTGAACAGGGGCTCGCTCACGTCCCGGCCCTGAAGACGCGGACCTGTCCGCGGGCGGAGACGATCACTCGCGCGGGTCCGCCGGCGGCGAGCGGCGGCGGCCGGTCGGAATCGCTCAGAGCCGCGATGGGATGGTCGGGAAGGAAGTAGCTGGCCATGGCCCGCCACCAGTAGGTCTCGGCGACGGCCGCCCTGGCGACGACGACGATCGCCTCGCCCGGGCGCAGCTGGCCGCCGATCCGCTGGAAGAGCCGCTCCGGCTCGGGATGGCGGTACGCCCAGCGCATCCAGGTTCGCTCGCCATGGGCGGTGAGGCAGGGCGGATGGCGGAGCAGGCAAGGCGTGCGCGCCAGGCTGACGCCCAGGACCAAGGCGCTGATCAGCCACGCCGCCGCCGTGGCGAGAGCGCCGGGCGCGAGGGTCCGATCGTGCCGTGTCATGCCTTGCCTCGCCGCCGGGGTCGAGCGGCGGAGCCTCGCCAGGTTGGCGGCGCCCAGGGTTGCAGCAGCTTGGCCATCGTCTCCGCCGTTATCTTAGTGGTCCAGGACAGAAATCCGGCAACGAATCCGCCGGCCCTCCGCGCCCCTGGCGGCGTTGCGCCTCCTCAGCGTATTCCCGATACGCCTGCGTCGGCGCGCCTTGCCGGGAGCGCGGATTGCTCGGCGCCTCCGTTACCGGATTTCTGACCTGGACCACTTAGCCGGCACGCGGCGCTCGTGCGCCCGGCCAGGTGCGCGGCGTCGCTCTGATCCCTGCGTCCATGGAACGTCTACGAGCGGGCGGGCGCGGCCGTCGGCGTCGCTCGGCCGCCTCGCCCGGCTCGGCCGGCCCAGTCGGCTCGGGCCCACTCGGCCGCCCGCGTTTGACATCCCGTGCCGGCGCATCTACACTACCGACCGACCGGTAGAATTCTACCGAGCGGTCGGTATTCGAAAGGACTTTCCTTGGCGCGAACGCCGGAAGCCGGATCGGACGTCCACCGGGAGCGGCACCGGGAGGTGCTCGAGACCGCGGCGCGGCTGATCCGCGAGCAGGGGTACGAGGCGGCGTCGGTGCAGGACATCGCCGCTGCCTGCGGCCTCACCAAGGCCGGCCTCTACTACTACATCCGCAGCAAGGAGGACCTGCTGCTCGAGATCATGAGCTACGGCATGGACATCTTCGAGGAGCGCGTCCTGCTGCCGGTGCTCGCCATCGCCGATCCGGTCGAGCGCCTGAAGGCGTGCATGGAGCGGAACATCCACCTGGTGACCGAGGAGCGGAGCAAGGAGGTCACCATCATCCTCCACGAGCACGAGACGCTCACCGGCGCCGCCCGCCAGCAGATCAACGCCCGCAAGAAGCGCTACGTCCACTTCCTCGAGGCGTCCTTCGAGGAGGCGATGCGGGAGGGGCGCATCCGCAGGGTCGAGCCGCGGGTCGCGGCGTTCTCCTTCCTCGGCACGGTGCTCTGGATCTACAAGTGGTTCCGCCCCGACGGCAAGATCCCGGCCGACCGGCTCGCCGCCGAGATGCAGGACCTCTTCTTCGGCGGTCTCGAGATCGCCCCGGCCTCTACCCGGCGCGCCCGGCGCGCCCGGCGGCCCGGGCGGCCAGGGCGACCCGGGCGGCCCAAGGCCAGGGCCGCGAAGCGGGCGCCCCGGGGCGAATCTCCAGGCAGCGGAGCTGCCCCATGAGAGCGAGCCGCGCGGTGGGAATCGCCGGTTACGGCGCCTACGTGCCGCGACTGCGGGTGCGCACCGCCGACATCTCGGCCACCTGGCGGGTGCGCGGCGCCGCGGCGCCCGCGGTCGCCGAGAAGTCGGTGCCCGCGGCTGACGAAGACGTGGTGACCATGGCCATCGAGGCGGCCCGCACGGCGCTCGAGCGCTCCGGCACAGACCCCGACGCGATCGGCGCCGTGTGGGTGGGGACGGAGTCGAAGCCCTACGCCGTCAAGCCGTCGGCGACCATCGTCGCCGAGGCGCTGGGGATCACGCCGCACGTCGTGGCCGCCGACATGGAGTTCGCCTGCAAGGCGGGCAGCGAGGCGATGCAGGCCGCGGTGGCCTTCGTCGGCTCGAGCATGGTCGAGGCGGCGCTCGCCATCGGCATGGACACGGCGCAGTCGAAGCCCGGCGACGCGCTCGAGTACACCGCCGGCTGCGGCGGCGCCGCCTACCTCTTCGCCGCCGCCGAGGACGCGCTGGCGGTGGTCGAGGCGTCGATCTCGCACGTCACCGACACGCCCGACTTCTTCCGCCGCGAGGCGGCCCACTATCCCGAGCACGGCGGCCGTTTCACCGGCGAGCCCTCGTACTTCCGTCACACCCTGGCGGCGTCGCGCCAGCTCCTGGCCGAGGTGGGCGGCGAGGCCGGGGACTACGCCCACGCCGTCTTCCACCAGCCGGTGCCGAAGTTCGTGGAGAGGGCCGCCGCCGAGCTCGGCTTCACCCCGCGGCAGATCCGGACCGGCCTGGTGGCGCCCCGCATGGGCAACGCCTATGCCGGCTCGTCGCTGCTCGGCCTCGCCGCGGTGCTCGACGTCGCGCGGCCGGGCGAGCGCGTCTTCTTCTGCTCCTACGGCTCGGGGGCGGGGAGCGACGCCTTCAGCTTCCGCGTCACCGAACGGATCGCGGAGCGGCGGCGCGGGCCGGCCGTCGTCGATTACCTGGACCGCCGCCGCCTGGTGGACGGCTACGGCCAGTACCTCCGGCTGCGGGGAAAGATCAGGCGATCATGAGAGACGTCTTCGTCGTCGGCGCCGGGCAGACCCCGGTGGGCGAGCACTGGCACCTCGGCCTGCGCGAGCTGGGCGCGGCCGCCATACGCGCGGCCATGGACGACGCGGGGATCGAGACCGTGGACGCGCTGTTCGCCGGCAACATGCTGGGCGGCGCCATCAACGGCCAGGAGAACCTGGGCGCGCTGCTGGCGGACGCCGCCGGGCTTCTGCCCGCGGAGGCGTGGAAGGTGGAGGCCGCCTGCGCCTCGGGGGGCGCGGCGGTGCGCGCTGCGGCCCTGGCGGTGGCCGCCGGCGCGCACGACGTGGCGGTGGCGGTCGGCATCGAGAAGATGACCGATGCCGTCGCCGAGCAGGTGACGGTCGGGCTCGCCACCGCCTCGGACGGCGACTACGAGGCGAGCCATGGCATGACGTTCGTCGGCCTCTCGGCACTGCTCATGCGGCGCTACATGCACGAGACCGGCGCCTGCCGCGAGGACTTCGCGCCCTTCGCCGTCAACGCCCATCGCAATGCCGCGGGCAACCCGCACGCCATGTTCCGCGAGCCGATCTCCGGCGAGGACTTCGCGTGCTCGCCGCAGGTCGCCGCGCCGATCGGGGTGCTCGACGCCGCGCCGGTGTGCGACGGCGCGGCGGCGGTGGTGGTCTGCTCGCGCGAGGCGCTGCGCCCCGCTCACCGGGCGGTGCGCATCGCGGCGGCGGCCGCGGCGACCGACACCATCGGCCTCGCCGGCCGCGCCGACCTGCTGACCCTGGGGGCCGCCCGGCGCTCGGCCGAGAAGGCATTCGCGGCCAGCGGCTTCGCGCCCCAGGACTGCGACCTCTTCGAGGCGCACGACGCCTTCACCATCATCACCGCGCTGTCGCTCGAGGCCTGCGGCTTCGCGCCGCGCGGAGAGGCGCTGAAGCGCGCCGCCCACGGCTGCTTCGCCCGCGGCGGCTGCATCCCGCTGTCGACCTGCGGCGGGCTCAAGGCGCGCGGCCACCCGGTCGGGGCGAGCGGCGCCTACCAGGTCGTCGAGGCCACCGCGCAGCTGCGGGGCGAGGCTGGCGCGAACCAGGTCGCGGGCGCCCGGGTGGCGCTCACGCAGTCGATCGGCGGCCACGGCTCGATCGCCGTGACCCACGTGCTGGAGGCGTGACGCGAATGGACCTGCCGCGCTATCACCGGCTGACCGCACCCTACTACCGCCTCGAGGGGCGGCGCTGCAAGAGCTGCGGCGAGCTGCAGTTCCCGCCCCGGGAGACGTGCGGCGCGTGCCGCGGCCGGGAGACGGAGCCGTACCGCTTCCGCGGGCGCGGCGCCGTCTACTCCTTCGCCGAGGTGGCCCAGGCGCCGCGGGGGTTCGCCGGACCGTACCTGGTGGCGCTGGTGGAGCTCGAGGAGGGGGTCCGGGTGACGGCGCAGCTGACGGACGTGGATGCCGACGAGGTCGAGATCGGCATGCCGGTCGAGATGGTGACCCGGCGGCTGCAGGAGAAGGGGCCGCAGGGCTACCTCGTCTACGGCTACAAGTTCCGGCCGGTGATGCCGCGGAGCCGGGCGTCGTGAAGCGGGCGCGGTGGGTGGAGCTGGCCGCGGCGGCGGCGTCGGTGCCGGATGGGGCATTGGTCGCACCGGGCGGGTTCATGCTGGGGCGGGCGCCGATGGCGCTGATCTTCGAGCTGGTGCGCCAGGGGCGCCGCGGACTGCGCGTGATCTCGCTGCCGAATCCGCTGCCCGCGGAGATGCTGGTGGCGGCCGGCGCCGCGGCGAGGGTCGAGTTCCTGTTCGCGGCCATCACGCTCGGCGGCCGGGTGCGGCCGATGCCGGTGATCAAGCGGGCGATCGAGGGCGGCGCTCTCGACTGGGCAGAGCACGACGGCTACCGGGTGGTGCAGCGCTTCCGCGCCGCCGCCATGGGCCTGCCCTTCCTGCCGGTGCCGGACGCCGAGGCCTGCGAGCTGTCGCGGCACGAGCCGCCGCCGCTGGTGATCGATCCGTTCACCGGCGAGGCGGTGCCGGTCGAGCGGGCCTGCCATCCCGACGTCGCGCTGATCCACGCGCGCGCCGCCGACGAGGCGGGGAACCTCTGGATCGAGGACCCGACGACCGACGTGCTGCTGGCCGGCGCCGCTCGCCGGGTGATCGCGACCGCCGAGGAGCGGGTGGCGCGCGTCCCCCATGCCACCGTGCCTGGCTTCATGGTGGACCTGCTGGTCGAGGAGCCGCTGGGGGCGTATCCCACCGGCTGTCTCGGCCTCTACGGCGCCGACGCGGCGCACCTCGAGCGCTACCTCGCCCTCGCCGAGGAGAGCCGCGAGGCCGAGTACCTCGCGGACGTGATCCGCCCTGTGCGGCGGCAGGCGGAGCTGGCGAGGGAGGCGGCGTGACGACGGCGAGAACGGCAGGTCCAGCGGCGACGGAGGACCCGGTAGCGACGGCGGGTCCCGCAGCGAAAGCGAGCCCGGAAGCGATGGCCGCTCCCGCAGCGACTGCGGGTTCGGCGACCACTGCCCAGGTGCCGGTGGCCACGGTGCCCGAGATCCTGGTCGCCGCGATGGCGCGGGAGATCGAGGATGGCGCGGTGGTCGCCACCGGCGTGGCTTCGCCGCTCGCCATCCTGGCGATCGGCGTGGCACGGGCCACGCACGCGCCGCGCCTGACCTACATCGCCTGCGTCGGCGCGCTGGACCCGGAGATCGCGGCGCTCCACGACTGCTCGGAGGACCTGGGCTATCTCGACGGCCGCTCCGGCGAGGTGACGATCCCCGATCTCTTCGACCACGCCCGGCGCGGCCGCATCGATCTGATGTTCTTCGGCGCCGCCGAGGTGGACGGCGCCGGCGACACCAACCTCTCGGCCGCCGGCCCGCTCGAGCGGCCGCGGGTGAAGTTCCCCGGCGTCGCCGGCGCGGCCAGCCTCCGCCGCTGGGTGGCGCGCCCGGTGATCGTGCTCGGCCGGCAGAGCCGGCGCAACCTGGTGCCGCGGGTCCAGGTCGCCTCGACCAGCGACCGCGGCCGCCGCACGCGGCTGCTCACCGACCTCGGCGTCTTCGAGCTGGGAGCGGCAGGGGCGGCGCTCGTCGCCCGCCATCCCGGGTCTTCGGCGGCGGCGATCGCCGAGCGCACCGGCTTCCCGTTCCAGACCGTCCAGCCCCTGCCGGTCACCCCCGCGCCCTCCCCCGAGAGCCTGCGCGCCATCCGCCGCATCGACGCCGGCGGCCTGCGCGACCGGCTGGTCGGCTGACGCGCGTCCTTGCTTCCGAGAGGAGCCCCGCATGGAAGCCATCGTCCTCCGCGCCTTCGGATCTCCCGACAACCTGCGGCCGGAGACGGTCCCCGACCCGGCGCCGGGGCCCGGGGAGGTGCTGATGCGCGTCCAGGCCTGCGGCGTCTGCCACCACGACGTGATCAATCGCCGCGGCAACCTGCCGCGCACCGCCGTGCCCGCGATCCTCGGCCACGAGGCGGCCGGCGAGGTCGTCGCGGTGGGCGAAGGCGTCGAGGGGTGGGCCTCGGGGGACCGCGCGGCGACCCTGCAGCGCCTGTCCTGCGGCGAGTGCGCCCACTGCCGCGCCGAGCGCAACAGCCTCTGCCGCCACGACACCCGCTTCTTCGGCGAGGAGATCCCCGGCGGCTACGCAGCCTACATGGCGGCGCCGGTGGCGGGGCTGGGGCGGATCCCGGAGGGAGTCTCCTGGCCGGTGGCCGCGGTCACCTGCTGCACCACCGGCACCGCCGTCCACTGCCTGCGCACCCGCGGCCGGCTGCTGCCGGGCGAGACGGTGCTGGTCACCGGCGCCTCCGGCGGCGTCGGCATGCAGGCGGTGCAGCTCGCCCGGCTCGACGGCGGCCGGGTGATCGCGGTCACCTCGAGCGCGGGCAAGGCCGCCGTCCTCCGCGAGGCCGGCGCCGACGAGGTCATCGTCAGCCCCGCTCTCGACTTCGCCGCCGAGGTGCGCCGGCGCACCGGCGGCCACGGCGCCGACCTGGCGCTCGAGATCGTCGGCAGCCTCACCTTCTCCCAGACCCTCCGCTCTCTCGCTCCGGGCGGCCGCCTGGTGACCGTCGGCAACCTCGAGACGGGGAGCGTCGATCTCAACCCCGGCCTGGTGATCGTCAAGGAGCTGGAGATCCTGGGCGCCTACGCCACCACCCAGGCCGAGCTCCACGAGTCCTTCCGCCTGGTCGCGAGCGGCGCGCTGCGCACCTGGGTCGCGGACGTCCTGCCGCTCCGCGACGCCAACCGCGCCCACGACCGCCTCGAGAAGAAGGAAGTCGCGGGCCGGCTGGTGCTCGAGCCGGTGCACTGAGCGGCCCGGGGCGGAGGCCCGGTGGGCCCCGGCCGTCAGCGCAGGTGGGTGCGGAACCAGTCGACGGTGCGCTGCATGACGTCGAGGCTGTCGGCGGGGCCCAGGTGGTGGCCCTCGTCTGGATAGATCACCAGGCGGGTCTCGACACCCAGGGTCTTCAGCGCGTGCCAGAACTCGTAGGCCTGGGGCGCCGGCACCTCGGCGTCGCGCTCGCCTTGCAGCACCAGGGTCGGGGTGCGCACCGCCTTGATGAAGCTGATGGGGGAGCTGCGGGCGTAGACCCAGGGATCGTCGTAGACCGAGGCGCCGAAGTACGGGATCATCCACTGATCGATGCGGTTCTGGCCGTAGTAGCTCTGCCAGTCGACGATGCCGGCGCCGGCGACCGCGGCGCGGAAGCGCCGGGTCTGGGTGACCGCCCACATCGTCATGTAGCCGCCGTAGCTCCAACCGTAGATGCCGGTGCGCTCGGGGTCGATGGGCGCGGCGGCCGCGGCCGCGTCGATGCCGCCCAGGACGTCGCGCAGGTCGCCGTAGCCGAAGTCCTTGACGTTGCCGCGGGTGAACTCCTCGCCCTGGCCGTAGCTGCCGCGGGGATTCGGCATCAGGACGTAGAAGCCCTGGCTGGCGAGGACCCCGGCGACGCGGGGCCAGCCCGGCTTGGCGGACGAGGCCGGGCCGCCGTGCACCAGCACGACGAGGGGATGGCGGGCCGGCGGTGGCGGCGAGCGGCGGCCGTCCTCCGCCGTGGGCGCCAGCAGCCAACCCTGCACCAGCTGCATGCCGGAGCCGGCGGGCGGCGCGTCGCTCGGCCAGTGCAGGCTGCGAGCCTCGCCCCAGGACGGGCGCAGACCGGCGTTGCGGTGGGTGAGCTGGCGCCAGCCGAGGTCCGCGGGGGCGCCGGTGGCGGTCGAGCCGGCCGGGGCTGGCCCGTTGCCGGCCGCGGCCGCGGCCGTGGAGCCGGTCGCGGCCGTGGCGCCGGTCGCGGCCGTGGCGCCGGGCGCGCCGGTGGCGCCGGCCGCGCCGGTGGCGGCAGCGCGGAGCGCCGGGCCGGCCGCGGGTCCCACCCAGATCTCGGGCGGCTGCTGGAACGAGCTGACGATGGCGGCGGCGGTGCGGCCGTCCCGCGATAGCGACAGGCCCGGATCGTCGCCGGTGCCGCCGAAGGCCGCCGCCTGGCGCCAGAGCTCGGTCGCCGGGCGGCCGGACGGGTCGATCTTCGCCAGGCCCGCGGCGCCGTCGACGATCTCGAACGCCAGCAGCTCGCCGCTCGCCGTCCAGCTCAAGCTCGCTGCCGACGCGGCCAAGCCGGGAGTCAGGTCGCGCGCCGCGCCGCCGGCGGCGGGGATGGCGTAGACGTCGCCGCCGGTGACCCCCTGGTCGCTCATCAGGCCGCCGATGAAGGCGATCTGGCTGCCGTCGGGCGACCAGCGCGGATCGGCGATCTGGAAGGACGGCCGCAGCAGGGTCGTGGCGGCGCCCGAGGCCCGGTCGAAGCGGTAGAGGCGGGCGATCCACCAGTTGTCGTCGCCCGAGCCTTGCGCGGCGATGGCGGCGAAGGCGGCGCCGTCCGGCGACCAGTCGTACTCGTAGACGAAGAGATCGGGGGGAGACAGGTCGCGCAGCCTGCCGGTCGCCAGCTCCAGCACGGCCAGCCGCTGTTCCTCGGGGGTCTCGCCCACCACGCCGCGGTCGCGCGGCACGGCATGGGTCGGCCCGGCCTCCGCCGTGCGGCCGGCGATGTGCAGGAAGGCGAGCGAGGTGCCGTCCGGGGACCATGCGGGAGCGCTGATCTGCCCCTCGAGATGGGTGAGCTCGGCGACCTTGCCGGTGGCCAGGTCGGCGACCCAGAGCTGCAGCTGGGCGCAGCCATCCTGCGACGGCGCCGCCGGGCCGGCGCCGCCGCCGGCCGCCGTCTTGCCGCTGCCGCCCCGGGGCGCGGCGTGCCGCCGCGGCGCCGGCGCCGGCGCGGGACCTGGCGCGCCGTCCGAGAGGAAGGCCAGCTGCTTGCCGTCGGGCGACCACGTTGGCTCCTTGGCGCAGGACTCGGCGCCGGCGCCGATGCGGCGCGGTGCCGGCGCGGCGCTGGCGGCGGTGCTGCCGGCGCTGGCGGCGTTGCCGGCGCTGCCGGCGCCGGCGAGGTCGCCGACGAAGACCGCCGATCGCTGGGAAGGGCGTCCGTCCGCGCCGGGCAGACCCTCCACCCAGGCGATGCGCGTCCCGTCCGGAGCCAGGGCGACCGAGCGGAAGCTGTCCAGGGCGGCGGCCAGGGTCAGCATGTCCTCGATTGCCGGAGTCGCAGGCGCCGTCCGTGGCGCCGCGGGCGCCGGTGTGGGCGCCATCGAGACCCAGCAGACTGCGGTCCCGAGAGCCGCTGCCAGCACGGCGGTCGGGGGTGCGGGACGGCGTCGACGATCTCTGGCGCTCTTGGCGATCACTGGCTCTCCTGGGGGTCGCGCGGCATCCCTGCGCCCGGCGGCTGGCGGTAGAGATCCGGCTTGACGATCTCCATGTAACGTTCGGGGTGGGCGAGGGGCCTGAATCCGAACGGGCTGTAGAGGCCGTGCGCGTCGCGGGTGATCAGCGAGAAGCGGCGCAGGCCGGCGAGCCGCGGGTGGTCCATGACGCATTCGATCAACCAGCGCCCGAGGCCCTGGCCGCGGTGCTCGGGCAGGACGTAGACGTCCATCAGATAGGCGAAGGTGGCGGAGTCGGTGCCCACGCGCGCCAGGCCGACCTGGCGCCGGCCCTCCTCGAGCAGGCTGAAGCAGAGCGAGTTGGCGATCGCCCGCGCCAGCACCTCGCGCGGCATGCCCTCGCACCAGTAGGCATGGACCAGGAAAGCGTGCACCGCGGCGAGGTCGAGGCGCGTCCGATCGGTGGTGACCGTGTAGGCGCCGCGGGTGCGTTCGTAAGGCATGGTTCGCCTGTCGTCCGGCTCGGTCATGCGCGGCTTTTCCGGCCGGCGCGGCCGTCGATCAGCAGCGCGGCGGCCACGGCGGCGAGCAGGGCCAGGCCGGCGCCGATTAGCATCGTCAGGCGGAAGCCGTCGACGAAGGAGTCGCGGACGGCGCGCTGCGCCCGCGCGCGCGTCGCGGGGTCGAGATCCGGCGGCAGGGCGAGAGCCGCGAGCTTCAGGCTCTGGGCGGCGATCGCGGCCCGGTCGGCCGGGGACAGAGCGTGCCGGTCGCCGGCGGGCCTCCCATCGCTGGCAGCGCCACCGACGCTCGCAACGTTCGCACCGCTGGCACCGCTCGTACCGCTCGGGCCGCTCGCGTCGAGCGCGTCGAGTCGCCGCTCGAGTCCGCGCTGGAAGGCGCCGAGCACGACGAGCCCGAAGGCCGCGACCGCGAGCAGGGAGGCCGCGCGGGCGACCGCGTTGTTGATGCCCGACGCCAGGCCGGCGTGGCGGGTCTCGACGGCTCCCATCACGGTGGCGGTGAGCGGCGCGACGGCCACCGCCATCCCGAGGCCGAGCACGGTGACGGCGGGGAAGACCGAGAGCCAGTAGGAGGCGCCGGTGCCGGGGAGGGCGAACAGTGCCAGGCCGGCGGCGGCCACCGCCGGTCCCGCCACCAGCGGCAGCCGCGGGCCGTAGCGGTCCACCAATCCGCCCGCCCAACGCGACAGCAGGAACATCAACGCCACGAACGGCAGCAGCGCCGCGCCGGCGGCGGCGGCGGAGTAGCCCTGCACCTGGATGAGGTCGAAGGGCAGGAAGAACAGGGCGCCGCCCAGCGCGCCGTAGAGGCAGAGGGTCAGCAGGTTGGCGCCGGCGAAGGTGCGGGAACGGAAGAGGCCAAGCGGCATCATCGGCTCCCGCGACCGCACCTCCACGGCCACGAAGGCGGCCAGGACGACGACCCCGGCGCCGAGTGCCAGCAGGGCCGTGGCGCCCACGGCGCCCTTCTCGGGCAGCTCGATGAGGCCGTAGGTGATCCCGGCCAGCCCCAGGGTGGCGAGCGCGGCCCCCGGCCAGTCGAGCCGCGGGGCCGCCTCGGGATCGCAGCTCTCCGGCACCCGCCAGGCCGAGAGCGCCAGCACCGCCACGGCGAGCGGCAGGTTGAGGAAGAAGACCCATCGCCAGGACCCGTGGTCGACCAGCCAGCCGCCCACCAGCGGCCCGACCGCCGCGGTGACGCCGGTGAAGGCCGACCAGGTGCCGATGGCGCGGCCCCGGCTCTCGGGCGGAAAGGTGGCGCTCAGGATGGCGAGGCTGCCGGGCACCAGCAGCGCGGCGCTCGCCCCCTGCACCACCCGGGCGGCGATCAGCCAACCGATGCCGGGCGCCAGGCCGCAGGCCGCCGAGGTGAGGGCGAAGAGGGCGACGCCGATGCTGAACATCGCGCGCCGGCCGTAGCGGTCGCCCAGCGCGCCGCCCACCAGGATGAGGGCGGCCAGCGGCAGCGCGTAGCCTTCCACCACCCATTGCACGTCGCCCACCGTGGCGCCGAGGTCGCGCTGCAGCGCCGGCAGGGCGACGTTGACCGCCGTGCCGTCGATGAACGCCATGCTGGAGCCGAGGATGGTGGTGCCGAGCACCCACGCTCCCCGCGCCCGAGTCTGGGATTCGCGAACGTCCGGCAGGGCGGCCGCGGTGGACGGCCCGGCGAGCACGACGCCCGCGTCGCAGGGTGTGCGCAGGGTGGTCATGCCGGCTCCTCCCCCGGCTCGCCGGCCGGCGCTCGACTCGCGGCCGGCGTGCCGGCCGCCATGGCGCGGCCGCCGGCGGCCACGGTTAGGGACGCTCCCACGAGCAGGGCGGTGGCGCTGAGAGAGCCCAGGGTGGCGGCGGCGCGCCACCAGGGAGCGGCCGCCGTCGCCGGCTGCCGCACGAAGCCGAGAGCCGCGCAGCCGGCGGCGGCGAGCAGCAGCCCGAGCGCCCAGTCGCAGGCCATGGCCGCCGCCTGGCTGTGACGGCGCAGGGCCTCGGCGGCTTGCAGCGCGAGCAGCACCGCCAACGCCGTCAGCGCGCCGTACGCGGCGTACCAGCGCAGCGGCGCCGGCGTCACCATGTCCAGGCGGCTGGGGAGACCGGCCAGCCAGCCGAGCCAGGGCTCGGCGGCCAGCGCCAGGAGCGCGGCGGCGAGCGCCGCGACGGCGAGCCGGTCGCGGGTCCGGAAGCCCTGCCGGCGGAGCGCCGCCGCCAGCAGCGCCGCCGCGCCGGCCAGCTTGACCGCGGCCAGCCAGCCCGGAAGGCCGGCGCGGAACGACGGCGCCAGCCAGGAGGGACGGGAAGCCGCCGGCAGCAGCCAGGCGGCGGCGATGACGCTCACGTCGACCGCCAGCAGGCCGCGCAGCGGCCACAGCCGCCACCCTTCGCGCCAGGGCAGCGCCAGCCGCACCGCCCCCGTCTGCCGCGTCGCCCAGGCCAGCGCCAGGGCTTGCAGCGCCGGGATGGCGAGCAGGTCGACGAGCGCCGGGTAGCCATGATCGACGCGCCCGAAGAGCAGCGACGAAGCTGCCGCGCGCGTCAGCCAGTAAGCCGCCAGCAACGCCAACCAGAGGTTGACCACGCGTCTCATGCCACCCCCCCTCGACGTGAAGCCATTATTCACCACGCGGGACCCGGGCCGCCATCGGGGTTGGATCGCACGGTGGGCGAGACCTGCCGGGACGGTTGCGTGCGGACCCCTGGCCGCGAGATCTTTAGCGCGCCATGGCGACGTATGCGATCGGCGACGTGCACGGGTGCTTCGTGACGCTGCGCGCCCTGCTGGCGCGCTGTGGGTTCTTGCCGCGCCAGGACCGGCTGTGGATGGTCGGGGACCTGGTGAACCGCGGCCCCCGCTCGCTCGAGGTGCTGCGCTGGGCGGCGGCGATGGGCGAGCGGCTGGTGGTGGTGCTCGGCAACCATGACCTCTACCTCCTGGCCCGCGCGGCCGGGCTGGCCGAGCGCAGGCGCCGCGACACCCTGGACGCGGTGCTCGAGGCCGCCGACGGCGACGAGCTGGTGGCCTGGCTGCGGGCCCGGCCGCTGCTGCACCGGGAGGGAGAGCGCGTGCTGGTCCATGCCGGCCTGTTCCCACAGTGGAGCGTCGAGACCGCCGAGCGCCTGGCGCGGGAGACCGAGGAGCGGCTGCGCGGGCGCGATGGCGACCGGTTGTTGGTCTCGTCGCTCGCCAAGCGCGACGACGGCTGGCGCGAGGGGCTGAGCGCCGGCGCCCGCGGCCGCGTCGTCCTCGCCGGCATGGCGCGGATGCGCGCGCTCACCGCCGGCGGCAGGATGTGCGCCGACTTCAGCGGCTCGCCGGCGGAGCTGCCCGCCGGCTGCCTGCCCTGGTTCGAGGTTCCAGGCCGGCGCAGCGCCGGCGCTCTGGTGATCTTCGGTCACTGGGCCGCCCTCGGCCTGCGCCTCGCCCCCGGCATTGCCGCGCTGGACACCGGCTGCGTCTGGGGCCAGGCTCTGACCGCGTTGCGTCTCGACGACGGCGCGGTGTTCCAGGAGCCGAACCGCGACTTCTGAGAGGGAGGAGACGATGAGCCAGGAGCAGTGAACCGTTCGCGGGGCGTTGACGTAGACTCGAGGGACAGCGTGCCGACTGCAAGCGCGGCGTCCAGGCCGGTCTCGCGGTCACCGGCGGCTCACGGAGGAGTGGGGCCGGCCGGGATGCTCCGGCAGCGGCGCGGTGCGCGCAGGGAGCGCGCGGGAAGGCAAGGACGCTATGAGCGACAACGGCCCAGCGACGCCGCCGGCGGCGCATGCGGAAGACGACGCCGCGGGCACGCCGGGTGCACTGGGTACCCCGGGCGCCGCCGCCGCTCCGGGCAAGCGGCCGCTGGTGCATCGGCATCACTGGTTGGTGCGCGTGACCCACTGGGCCAACGCCGTGCTGCTGGTGGGGATGATCGCCAGCGGGTTGCAGATCTACAACGCCTTCGGCCACTTCGGCCCGCGCGGCGGACCTTTCTATCCGAACCCGTTCGACGGCAAGCCATTTCCACCGTGGAGCCGGCTGGGCGGCTGGCTGGCGGGAGGGCTCAACTGGCACTTCGCGCTGGCCTGGCCGTTCGTCTTCACCGGCGCCGCCTACCTGCTCTACATGGTGTTCTCCGGCGAGTGGCGGTCGCTGCTCTTCCGGCCGCGCGACGTCCCGCGCGCCATCGCGATGCAGCTCTATTACCTGCGCTTGCGCAGGGAGCACCCGCCGCAGGGCAAGCACAACGCGCTGCAGAAGGGCGCCTACACCTCCATCCTGCTGCTGGCCGTCATCTCGGTGCTGTCCGGGTTCGCCATCTACAAGCCCGCCCAGCTCTCCTGGCTGACCGCCCTGTTCGGCGGCTACGAGCTCGCCCGGTACTGGCACTTCTGGGCGGTCTTCCTGTTCCTTGCCTTCACGCTGGTCCACGTGACCCTGGTCCTGGTGGTGGACCCGGCGTCGCTGCGCGCGATGATCACCGGCTGGTACCGGGGGAGGTTCCCGAGTCATGACTGACCGACGCCTGTCGCGCCGCGACCTCTTTCGCCTCGGCCTGGCGGCCGGACCCGCATCCCTGGTCGCCGCCTGCGGCTGGGACGGCGGACCGCACCTCGGGCCCAAGCTGCACGCCGTCTCGAAGGTCAACGATTGGGTGGGCGAGAAGCTGTTCCTGTCCTCGAGCCGTCTCGCGCCGCAATACCCGCGGTCGCTGCGCACCGCGCCCCGCGACTTCCCGGCCTACTCGATCTCCCATCCGCTGCCGGTGGTCGCGGACCCGGCGGCCTGGGCGCTCGAGGTCAAGGGGCTGGTGGCGCAGCCGCAGCGGCTGACGCTGGCCATGATCCAGGCGCTGCCGCGCGTCACCTACACGGTCAAGCATCACTGCGTCGAGGGCTGGACGGCGATCGCCACCTGGACCGGCGCGCCGCTCTCCTCGGTGATCGCCCTGGCGCAGCCCACCGCAGCCGCCCGCTACCTCCGCTTCGACAGCTTCGATCACGGCTACTTCAACGGCTGGGACCTGAAGAGCGCCATGCACCCGCAGACCATCCTGGCATACGCCTGGAACGATCGGCCGCTGACCCCCGCCCACGGCGCCCCGCTGCGCCTCTACGCGCCGATCAAGCTCGGCTACAAGCTCACCAAGTTCCTGACCGCCATGACCTTGACCGCCGAGCAGCCGGGCGGCTACTGGGAGAACCAGGGCTACCCGTGGCTGGGCGGCGTCTGACGCGCGGCGGCGGACCACGTGCGCAACGCCGCGCGCGCCGGCCAGGGCATGCGCGCCGCACTTCCTATTGTCGTTCTATAGGTATGAGTCACATCTTTCTATAGAGAGTCTTTACGTCAAGGGGTCATGTCGAGTGGGCGTGGGCGCCATCCACCGCCGCTGCCGCCGGCGGGGCCAGCGCCAACCTGAGCCGCACCACCTCGCCGATGACGATGGTGGCGGGGGAGGCGAGGCCCGCGGCGGCGGCGATCTCGGCGATGTCGCCGAGGGTGCCGGTCAAGACCCGCTCGTCGTCGCGGGTGCCGTTCTCGACGATGGCGACGGGGGTGCCGGGCGGCTTGCCGTGGCTGGCGAGGAGGGTGGCGGTCTCGGCGAGGCGGGCGGCGCCCATGAGCACCACGAGGGTGTCGACGCGGGCCAGGGCGCCCCAGTCGAGGCGGTCGGCGCCGGCGCCGTGGCCGGTCACGACCGCGAAGCTGGCGGCGACGCCGCGCTGGGTGAGCGGGATGCCGGCCAGGCCCGGGACCGCCACGGCGCTGGTGATGCCGGGCACGGCTTCCCAGGCCACGCCGGCGGCGGCGCAGGCCAGGGCCTCCTCGCCGCCGCGGCCGAAGACGAAGGGATCGCCGCCTTTCAGCCGCACGACGACGCGGCCGGCGCGGGCCTGGCGCACCAGCAGGGCGTCGATCTCCTCCTGGCGCAGGGCCTGGCGGCCGGGACTCTTGCCGGCATAGACGCGGCGGGCGGTGGGCGGCGCCTCCGCCAGCAGGCGGGCGTCGACGAGACGGTCGTAGACCACGACGTCCGCCTGGCGCAGGCAGCGCAGGCCCCGCACGGTGATCAGCTCGGGATCGCCGGGTCCGGCCCCCACCAGGTAGACGATGCCGCGGCCGGCGCGGGTGGCGCGATCGGGCCCGGTGGCGATGCGGCTGCCGAGGCCGCCGCCCGGGCTCATCCGGCTCCTTCCGCGCCTGCCGCCGGCGGCTCGACGCCGAGGATCTCGGCGAAGCGCCGGCGGGCGCCGGTCTCGTCGCCGCGGCGCAGCAGCTCGAGAGCGTCGGAGTCGACGAGGGCGTACCAGAGGTCGCGCCGCAGCGCCGCGTCCGGGTGCCGCGCCGCCAGGGCGGCTCGCACCGAGCCGGCGAGATCGAGGAAACGTGCGTGCTGGTGCCCGAGCTCGCCCTCGAGCCACTGGCGCAGGCGCACCGCCAGCGCCGGCGCCCGCCCGGCGGTCGAGATGGCGACCGCGAGGGCGCCGCGCCGCACCAGGGCCGGGGCGATGAAGGTGCAGCGCGGCGGGTCGTCGACGCTGTTGAGCGGCAGGCCGCGCCGCGCCGCCTCGCGCCAGACCGCCTCGCGCTCCGCGGGCTCGTCGCCGGCGGCGATGGCCAGGAAGGCGCCGGCCAGGTCGCCGGCGCGGTACGCGCGCCGCCGCAGCCGCAGGTCGCCGCGGCTCGCCATGGCCTCGATCGCGGGACCCGGCCGCGCCGCCACGACGGTGACGAGCGCGCCCGCGGCCCGCAGGTCCCGCGCCTTGCCGGCCGCCAGCTCGCCGCCACCGACGACCGTGCACCGGCGCCCGCGCAGGTCGAGGAACACCGGGTAGGACCAGGGGGCCGCGGGCCCGGCTGCCGCCGCCGGGGTCACCGGCGCCGGCTCCGGCGCCTCGAGCAGCCCGGCTGGCCTTGCCGTCGCGGGCGCATCGCGTGCCGTGCTCGCCACCTCCGCGTCCGTCCTCAGATCTCGACGCCCAGCCCGGTGACCTCGACGCCGTCGCGGCTCACCTCGAGGGTCACCTGGCAGCGATCGGTGTCGAGCTGCAACCGGAAGACGCCGGGAGCCTGGGCGCTCACGGCGAGCGCGGCGATACGCTGGCCGGCGAGGGCTGCCAGGGCGCGGCTGGACGTCTCCGCCGAGCCCCGCAGCGCCGTCCCGGCGGGCGTGCGAAAGAACAATCGCAGCAGGGCCGCCTCGTGCTGCGCGCCGTGGAGGCGCCGGGCCCGGCCGGTGGCGAGCGACATCTCGAGCACCCGTTGCAGCCCCGCCATCAGCTCCGGCGCCACCTCGCCGCCGGCCACCGCTGCCGCCAGCTCCGCGTAGAGGGCGCGCGCCCGCGGCTCGTGCACCGCGCCGGCCACCGCGGCGATCTCCTCGAGCAGCAGCTCGCGCTCGGCCGGCTCGACCCCCAGGGAGGGCGGGTTGGCGGCCGCCGTCTGCACCGTCTGCGCCGTCTCCGTCACCGCTCGGCCTCGCCGCCGTGCAGCATCGCCTCCAGCTCGTGCTCGAGCCCGCCGGTCTCGAGGGGGCAGTGGATGCCGCATTCCTTCGGCGCGTTCTTCTCCCACCACCAGCGGCCCGCCCGCGGGTCCTCGCCGTCGCCGGTCGGGCGCGTGCAGGGCATGCAGCCGATGCTGGTGTAGCCGCGCGCGTAGAGCGGGTGCACCGGCACGTCGTGGGCGCGGTTGTAGTCCCAGACCTCCTCGGCGGTCCAGTCGGCCAGCGGATTGATCTTCGCCAGCCCGCCGTGGTCGTGGTCGATCTCGATCTTGCGGATGTTGGCGCGGCTCGCCCACTGGTCGCGGCGCAGCCCCGTCACCCAGGCGTCGAGCGCGTCGAGGGCGCCGCGGATGGGCTCCACCTTGCGCACGCTGCAGCAGAGCAGGCGGGCCTCGACCGAGCGCCGGAAGAGGTTCGGGCCGAAGTGCGTGGTCATCCGCTCGAGCTTGCGCGCCTCGGGGACGTGGACCTCGATCGCCGCGCCGTAGCGCTCGCGCACCTGCTCCATGATCTCGTAGGTCTCCTGCGGCAGGCGGCCGGTGTCGACGGTGAACAGCCGCACCGCGGGATCGATGCGCCATGCCATGTCGAAGAGCGCCATGCCCTCGGCCTGGAAGCTGGTGCAGATGGCGAGCTGCTTCTGCCAGCGTGCCAGCGCCCACTCGAGCATCTCCTCGGGGGTGGCGGCGTCGAAGTCGTTGGCCAGCTGCCCGGCCTCGAACTCGTCGAGCAGGTCGCGGTGCGCGCCGGGAGCCGCCGGAACGCCGCGCGCGCCGGGAGCGCCGGGGGCGGCGGAGACGGTCGCGGGTCTGGGAACGCTCAGGGCGCTCGGGGCGCCCTGCGATAGGGGCTCGTGGATCATCGGGCCAGGACCTCCGCCGGCACGCCGGCGATGTCGATCAGCTGTTCGTCGCTGTGACGGGTGAAGAACTGCTGGATGGGCTCGCCGGGCTCGCGGCCGTCGATCCAGGCGCGGCACAAGCGCTCGATCGCCAGGTGCACGACGTCGCCCGGCACGCGGCGCAGCACCGGCCGGCCGATGGCCGCGCCGCGCGCCAGGCCGCCGCGCAGGAACAGGTCGTAGCCCTGCAGCCGCTCGCCGGCCGCGCCGCGCTCGCGCAGGGTCGTGCCCTGCAGGCCGATGTCGCCGATCCAGTGATGCGCGCAGGCGTGCGGGCAGCCGTCGAGGTTCAGGCGCAGCTCGCCGAGAGCCGCGGCCTGCTCGCCGAAAGCGGCTTCCAGGTGGTCGACGATCTGGCGCAGCCGGCCCTTCGTCTCGGCGACGGTGAAGTTGCAGAACGGGTTGCCGGTGCAGGCGATCGCCAGCCGCCGCAGGTTGCCGGCGGCGAGCGGGAAGCCGATCGCCGCCACCCGCCGGACGATCTCCGGCACGCGCTCGGCCGGCAGGTTGGCGAGGATGAAGTTCTGCCGGCGGGTGAGGCGGATCTCCACCACCTCCCGCTCCTCGCGGCCGTCCTCGCGGCCGGAGATCTCGGCGGCGAGATCGGCGAGCCGCAGCATCTGCTCGCCGTTCATCAGCCCCAGGTAGACGGGGAAGCCGGCGTAGGCCAGCCCGGTCTGCCGCTGCGGGTGGACGCCGGCGTGGTCGGTCTCGCTGGCCGGCGCCGCGGGCGCCGTGCCGTCGAGCAGCGGGCGGCCCAGGCGCGCCTCGACCCGTTCGCGGAAGCGCCTTGGGCCGAGGTCGTCGACCATGAACTTGAGGCGGGCGCGGGCCCGCGACAGGCGGTAGCGCCGGTCCTCGCGCCAGACGTCGAGGATGGCGCGCAGCACGTCGAGCGCCTCGGCCGCCGGCACGAACACTCCCAGGTCGTCGGCGAGACGCGGCCAGGTGGAGAGGCCGCCGCCCACCTTGACGGCGAATCCGGGCTGCCCGTCGCGCAGCGTGCCGAGCAGGGCGATGCAGTGCATCTCCGGCGCGTTGCACTGGTGGACGCACGCCGAGACGGTGATCTTGTGCTTGCGCGGCAGGTCCGAGTACTCGCGGTTCCGGATGAAGAAGTCGGCGGCCTCCCGCAGCAGCTCGCGGCAGTCGAAGAGCTCGTCGCGGTCGAGGCCCGCCACCGGGCAGCCGGTGATGTTGCGCACGTTGTCGCCGCAGGCGCCGGTGGAGGTGAGGCCGGCCGCGGCCAAGGTGGCGAGCACCTCCGGCAGGCGGGCCATCTCGAGCCAGTGGAGTTGAATGTTCTGGCGGGTGGTGAGCTCGCCGTGACCACGGCCGAAGCGCTGCGAGATCTCGCCGATGGTGCGCAGGCCGCGTGGCGTGAGGCGGCCGCCCGGGACCTTGACCCGCATCATGAAGTGGCCGAGCTTCGGCTTGTCGTGGTAGAGGCCGTACCACTGCAAGCGCACCATGTCCTCTTCCGGCACCGCCTCATAGCCGGCGGCGATCATCGCCGGCAGGTCGTCGAGCACCGCCAAGCCGCCCTTCTCGTGCTTCAGCCGCTCGACGAAGTTGCGCTTGCGCACCAGCTCCCAGTCGGGCTCGATCTCGGGGGCTTTGGGCATCGGGTGCTCCTCTTGCTTCTCCTGTTGCTTCTCCGGCGTGCCATGCCGTCAGGCGGCGGCCACGGTCACCCGTGAAGGGCCGCGGCTCGCAAGGTCAGGGAACCCGAGCCGGCGCCGGCAGGCGGCGGGCCGTGCCATCGCGCGGCGGGCGAGAGAGGCTGAAGTGGCTGGGAGCGGGTGCGGGCGGGGTGCTGCCGCTCACACCCGCCGGGTACAGGTGCAATGGCGGCGGTGTTGTTGGCGGGAATGGAGCTTGATCATGGTCGGTCGGTCCATTTGTGAGTGAGTTTATCATCTTTCTATAACCGTAGTGCAACCCCCCCTGGAACCGGAGACAAGGGGAGGCCCGAGGCCCCCTCTCCTCGGCTTGCCCCTGGCTACCTGCCTCGCTTTGGACGAGGGGTTTTGAGGGGAACCAACCTCGGGAGGCGGAGGAACCCCTCGTCCAAAGCGAGGTAGGGAGCCAGGGGCAAGGAAAAAGAGAGGGGGCCTCGGGCCGCCGGGCAATCGGGAGCCTTCGGGTATGATGAAGAGCCCCATGCTCCGCCTGCGGTTTGCCATCGGCGACGAGGATCGCCTCTTTCCCTTGACGGGTGGACGGGTGCGGCTGGGGCGCGGCGGCGACAACGACATCGTGCTTGCCGACGTGTCGGTCTCCCGCAACCATGCCGAGATCCGGCGGGGGCCCGACGGCTGGCACATCCACGACCTGCGCAGCACCAACGGCGTCGAGGTCAACCGCGTGCCGGTGCGCTCGGCGCCGTTGCATCCGGGCGACCGCATCACCGTCGGCGTCTTCGAGCTCGAGGTGGAGTCGGTGCCGCCGCCGGTCGCCGTCGCGACGCCCACCGCCACGCCCGCCGGGCCCGGCGCTCCCGGCCGGCAGGCCGGCGAGGAGCTGCCGGCGTCGAGCGAGATCCCGGGCCTCGCCAACGCCACCATCGTGCGGCCGCTCGCGGATCTCACGGCGGCGCTCGGCCTGCAGGCGGGAGCCGCGTCGGCGGCCGCGGCGGCGGGCGGCGCGGACGGCGCGGGCGGCGCGGGCGCGGGCCTGGCCGCTGAGGCGGACGACAATGCCAACCGGATGCTGAGCTTCCTGGCCCGCCTGGCCCGCGTGCTGCTGGTCGCCGACTCGGTCGACGACGTGCTGGTGCGGGTGCTCGACATCCTCTTCGAGTCGCTGCCGGTCGACCGCGGCTTCATCCTGCTCTCCGACGCCTCCTCCGACCTGGTGTGCGAGGCCGCGCGCTTCAAGGACCGCGTGGAGCTCCGCCCGTCGATGGAGGTGCCGGTGTCGCGCACGATGCTGCGGGCGGTGATGCGCGAGCGGGTGGCGCTGGTCACCCTCGACGCGCTGTCGGACCAGCGCCTCCGCGGCGGCGAATCGATCCGCCTGCACCAGATCCGCTCCGCGATGTGCACGCCCCTCTGGTCGGGCGACCACATCATCGGGGTGGTGCAGGTCGACTCCCCGTTCCATGTCGGCGCGTTCGGCGAGCGCGAGGTGGATTTCCTGGCCACCGTCGCCAATTACGCGGCGGTCGCCATCGAGCGCCTCCGCTACGCCGCCAAGGCCGAGTTCGAGAAGCAGGTGCGCACGCGGCTCGAGCGCTACCATTCGCCGGCGCTGATCGAGGAGGTGCTGCGCCAGGGCGCGGGCGGCACGGAGGAGGGCATCCGCCGGCTGCGCACCGCCGAGGCGACGGTGCTCTTCGCCGACCTGGTCGGATTCACCGCCTTCGCCGAGGACTCGACGCCGGAGCAGGCCGCGGAGCTGTTGAACGCCTTCTTGAACCTCTCGGTCGAGGCCATCTTTGCCGCCGGCGGCACCCTCGACAAGTTCATCGGCGACTGCGTGATGGCGTTCTTCGGCGCGCCGGTGCCGCAACCCGATCACGCCGAGCGCGCCGTCCGCGCCGCGGTCGACATCCAGCGCAGCCTGCAGGCCTGGAACGCCGATCGCGCCGCGCAAGGGCTGCCGGGCTTCGCCGCCCGCGTCGCCTTGAACAGCGGCCCGGTCGTGGTGGGCGACATCGGCAGCGCGCGCCGCGTCGACTACACCGTGCTCGGCAACACGGTCAACGTCGCGGCCCGCCTCGAGGCGCTCGTCGCACGCCCCGGCGAGGTCGTGGTCGGCCCCGAGACCCACCGCCTGCTCGCCGGCGTCATCCCCACCGAGCCGCTGGGCGAGTTCCAGCTCAAGGGCCTGCAGCAGAAGATCATCGCCCACCGCGTGACCGGCTGACGCGATCGACGCGAGCCAGCGCGATCGATGCGAGCCGGCGGTCGCCGGCAGCTAGGGGGGCGGGACCGGCGCGCTACTTGGCTGCTACCGTCGTCGTGCGGGAGGAGGCGCGGGAGCGGGCGCGCGAGTGAGAGCGGGCGCCGGAGCGGTGCTTCGCCGCCCCCGTCTTGGAGGCGGAGGCGGCGACGGCGCCGGCCTGCTGCGCCCGGCCCTGGCGGCTGCCGCGGGCCTGCTGGCCGTGACGGGCGGCGCGGCGACTGCGGTGGATGTCGATGCCGTCGGTGGTCGCCGATGCCGCATGCCGCGAGCGCCGGGCGACCGCGGTCTGCGTGATGCGGTAGCGGCCGGTGCGGGCGGAGCGGCCGAGGTGGACCCGGCCGTGCCGGGCGACCGGCTCGTCGGAGAAGGCCCCCTCGGGCTCCGACGGCGTCCCGCCGTGCAGGGCCGCCAGCGCCACGACCCGCACGACGCCGTTCGGATCGCCGATCGGCCCGGGCAGCAGCAGCGGGTCGGGGAACACGGCGACGTGGTAATGCGGCGGCCAGCGCTCGCGAGTCGCCTCGATCATGCCCTCGCCCTCGAGGGCCAGCAGGGTGCTCTCGAGCCACTGCCGGCAGCCGCGCCGGTCGCTGCGCCGCAGGTCCACCGCCATACCGGTGGGATGCACGGAGATCGGCGAGGCGTTCCAGGGCTGACGGGTGATCGGGCGCACCATGCTGGTGACCACCAGCGGCTCGCCGCAGGCGGCATGGTAGGCGCTCGAGAGCTGCTCGAGAAAGGTCTTGACCTCCGGGCGCGCGTAGGGGAAGGACACCTCGCCGAGGGCCAGCTCGAAGTCCTCGTTGCCGTGGACCGCGACGAGAGTGCCGCCCTCGACCGCCTGCGCCACGTCGTGCCCGGTGCGCAGGTAGGCGTAGTCGTGCTGCTGGGCGACCAGGTTCTGCCGCACCAGCGACTCGTGCGAGCCGTAGAGGCTCTGCGCCGCCGCCGGGTGGGCGGCGACCGGGGCGATCAGGGCGACGGTGAGGGAGAGTGCGATCAGGACGATCTGGGCGGAGAGCTCGAGGCCACGGCGGGAGGCGCTCTGGCAGATCATGGGCGTACGGAAGCTCCTCACGAGTAAGAAGGCCCAGTCAAACTTTGCTCGACCACGCGACAGCTGAATCGGCTTCGAAGCCTAGCACACAATCGGCCGCTAGAGTCAAATCCTCCTGTCGGGATGCCTATTTACGTGGTCTCGTCCCCCTTCCCAGCCCCTGGTTGGCTCCCTATGGACGACGAGGGGTCCCAGGCAGGCGCTCGTGGGCGTACCCCCTGCGTCGCTTTGGACGAGGGGTCTGCCTTGGAGGGGGGCGAGGCACACCCCTGCGGCGGTGGAGACGAGGGGCGCGGCCGAGGTAGGGCGGTTCCCCC